>Ga0207747_1001055_pt1 | contig 22598 bp, 32 predicted proteins | sample HigsolmetaGSP11D_FD_184839 | JGI IMG/M metagenome (GOLD analysis project Ga0207747, IMG submission 184839) | High solid enriched microbial communities from the Joint BioEnergy Institute, USA - SP1-1-D (SPAdes) | ecosystem: Engineered > Bioreactor > SSF (Solid state fermentation) > Aerobic >...
TGACGCAGCGGCGGATCAGCGTCCGCAGCGTGATTAGCGGTAAGGTCCGGGCGTACTGCGAGGCGTCCGGCGCGCCGCGGACGTTCCGGGTCGAGAACATTCTGGCCGCGCTGCCGGCCACCAGGAGGCGGACAGCGTGAAGGCGAACAAGCTGACACCGGGCAGTAATCTGATGTGGGAGTCGAGCAGGATGATACTGCCCGAGCACAAGGAGCGCATCCTCAGCCACCGGGACGAGGTCCGGCGCGGCGGCCGGCGTGAGCGGCCTGTGCTCGATGAGCAGGAGGCGGAGCTGATCGCCTCAGCACTCGCCGAATCGCTGACTGAGCGCGTGCCGGTACGGCTGCGGCGGTTCGATCCGTATGAGGACTGTGTCATCGAGGGGATCGTGGAGCGGGTAGACCAGGCGCTCCGGAGGATCCGGGTCGATGGGGAATGGTTTGCAATCGACGATATTATAGGGGTGGACCGCGGGTGACGAGGCCCGCGGTTTTTCTTTTACCGCTTAGGCTGCCCACAACTTGCCCACAGTATTACCGTGTATTGCGGTGTACAGCAAGGAAAAAATGCCGAAAAATCGGCATTGTCGGGTAAGTTGTGGTATGCTCCATATATTTTTATAATAAGTACAAGTCGATCTATCCGGAGTTATAAACCGCGTCATGGCGCGGTTTTTCTTTTTGTGTCGGTGTCAATTGCCCACAGCGTGCCCACATCAATCAAGCCGCAGGTAGGGACTGAGTAGGCTGTCCAGCTTCTCGACGTTCGCTCGCCGGCGGGCCTCCGTGACGTGGAGGTAGACGCGCCTGGTCACGTCGTCGCTGGCGTGACCGAGCTGCTTTTGGATGTCCTCTAGCGACGCGCCGGCCTCGGCGGAAAGGCTCGTAAATGTATGCCGCAGGCTGTGCGGCGTGATCGATGGCGGCAGACCGGCTAGCTCGAGGAGGCGTTTCAAGTGCCGGCCGAAGATGACAGGGTTCATTGGATAGCCGGGGTGCTGGTGGCAATTAACGAACACGAAACTGCGCTCCGTGTGGTACCGCTCGCCGCACCGGAGACGGAAAGCCTTCACGTCGCGGATCTGGGCGTCCAGCACAGACGCGATCGTCCTGCTGATGTCCACGGTGCGGATCGACGGCCGATTTTTCGGCGGAAAGAGCTGGTAGGCGCGGATCCCGTGACCGCGGTACAGGGTGGCGATGATCCGGATCGTCCCGCGCCGGGTGTCCACTCGGGGTTCCTCCAGCGCGCACAGCTCGCCGATCCGGAGCCCGGTGTAGGCCAGGACGACGATCGCCCGGTGCATCTGGCGAGCCTCGAAAGCGCGTACCGGGTCGGTCTGTGCATCCGCGTACTCCTTCGCCACGCGCACGATCTCGGCCAGCTGCTCCTTTTCCAGGTACTCCGGCAGCGGCTCGTCTCCGCCCTGCTCCAGCGCCTCAAATGTTGGCCGCATGTTTGGGATCACCGCGCCGTCGGTCGGGTTGGCGCGGATCAGCTGCATTTTGGTTGCGAGCTTAAAAAGGATTCGCATAACCGAGTGCGCGGCCTTGATCGTGTTCTCGCTGAGCCGGTGGACGTCCCGGAGGTCCAATAGATACTGTTGATACATGGCTGGCGTGATGTCCTTCAGTTTCCGGCCCTTGAAAGCTGCACGCGCATAGGTGAGATTGGCGCGCATTGCGGCGATGCTGCTCTGTTTCAATCCCTTTGCCCGTGCGTGGAGTTCCAGCCCTTGCTCTACCCACTCTACAAACGAGATGTTTTCCTCGTCAACAAAGGTACCTTCAAGCAACTGTGCTTCGATCTTGATACCTTCCCGATATGCCTCCTGCGACGTCGGAAAGGTCCGCGTCTCCTTTTGCTTCCGCCGGATCGTCCCGTCCGGCATCGTCACCGGGACGCTGTATCGGTATGTGTATCCCTTCCCGCGACGCCGGACCTTCGGGGGCAGCTTTTCTTTTGGCATGCCGCATCCTCCTCTTTCATTAATTTACTTTCAAGATTTTTCATAGCATTGTGACGACCTGCACAGCCCTGCCGATAATCCGGGCTGGGTTGTCCGGGGTGACGATTATCGGTTCGTACTCCGGGTTGTCAGGGAGCAGGATCAGCAGATCGCCTTGCCGCTTGACGCGCTTCAGTGTCGCCTCTTCGTCGCCGTTGACCAGGACGGCCGCGATCGCGCCAGACTCCACTTCCGGTTGCTCGCGGATCAGGACGAGCGAACCGTCCGGGATCGTCGGTTCCATACTCTTACCCTTAGCGCGAAGATAAAACAGTTCACCAGCCGGGAGCCGTTCCGGCGATTCATATACATATTCACTTATATTTTGCTCCGCGAGGATCGGTTCTCCGCACGCGATGGTCCCCAGCACGGGGATCGGTACTGTTCTCGGTCCTGCGGGGGCGAGGTTCGAAGGACGTTCCTCGGTCAACATAGATTTTGGCACATTAAAGAAATCCGCCATCTTTTGAATCTTGTCAATTCTCGGATACTTATCGCCGCTCAGCCACTGTGACACCGCCGAATCGCTCACCCCGATGTGTTCGGCGAGTGCGCGCTGGTCAATTCCTTTGCTTTCCAATAACTTTTGAAGGTTTTCAGCCAAAACTTCACGGGCGCTTTTCTTAAGCACTATCCATCCCCTCCAATGTTTATATTATAAACAAAAAGTGAAAAAAGTAAACATTTATTTTTTACTTTAAGTGTTGACAATTAACTTTAAGTGAAATATTATTGTGGTACAACACATGGAGCAGAGAGGTGGTGAGACTGGATGACTGTACAGCTTACGCTCGAAGCTCTGAGGGTTAACGCTGGTTTTACGCAACAAGATGTAGCGGATAAACTCGGTGTTTCGCGCTTTACCGTCATGAAATGGGAAAGCGGCGAAGTTAAGCCAAAGGAGCTTGTGATCTACGCGCTCGCGAAACTTTATGACGTCGATATTGACGTTATAAAGGTTCCGTCGTCCGCATGATTTTACTTAAAGTAAAGCGAGGCGACTAAAAAAATGGAGCAAGCCATCAACGCAATCCGCAGCATCCTGCAGCTGGTTCCGGAGGACAGGAGGCAGGAAACTGTCCGGCAAATCAACCGAGAGCTCGGGCTGCAGCAGCTCGACGTGCCGCGCATGTACCGGGATCACGAGATCGCGGAGCGGTACGGTGTCCACGTCCGGACGGTTAGGAGCTGGATCACCAGCGGTCGACTGCGCGGCTGCCAGATCGACCGAAAGTGGTACTCGCGGGCGGATTGGCTGGACGAATTCGAACGAAAGGAGGTGACCACCGCATGACCGCTCCACACATCACCATGATCGCCCGCCTGATCCACCGCAGCGACGGCACAGCCTACCACGGCGAATTCGAAGCGCCGCTCGATCCCGCTGAAGCTCTGATCCGGGCGCACGAAAAGTACGGAGCGACGTACCGGATCGTGACCGTCTATCCCGAGGCGCAGCACCTCCGGGTAGGTTGGCACGAGAAATTGGCGGCTGCGATGATGCCGCTCGAAGGGAGGTGAACAACTGATGATCAGGCGAATCGGTCGCACCCAATCGAAACGCACCAAACCGCCGTACCGCCCCGGCACGCTCGGCGTCTCGGCAGTCTCCGAGGCGATCCGCCGTGACTACGGCGCGATCCTGAGCCGCCGGGAGAGGAAACGGTTGGCGCGGCAGGGCGGCCCGGTATTCCGCTCCTACTACAACAAGAGGTGATCTGGATATGGTACCGAAATGGTACGGCCTTGCCTGGTACCGGGACCAGAAAGGCGACCGGCACACGCTGGTCATCACGCTCTGGTCCGAGCAACGGCACGAAGCAATCGGCGAAGCGCGCCGGGTATGCCGATCCCGTGGCTACCTCTTCGAGGGCGTGTATCCGGTAGCCGCCGGACGCTACCAGCAGCGGAAGAAAGGCCGGCGCAAACATGGACAAGCCAACCTGTGGTGGAAGCGGCCGGCAGAGAAGGAGGCTGGACAATGACCTCACGCGATGAATATCAGGCCGCCCTCGCCGAGCACCGAGCCGCACAGGCAATGTTCGACGCAGCCGAACCGGACCGGGTAGACGAGGCGATCCACCGGCTGCGGGCGGCGGAGCTGCGGTTGGGGGCGGCTATCCAGGCATTGAAACGGCAGCAGGCGGCGGAGTGATGGCTATGCGCAACCCTTACGACTGGTACATCTCGCCGGAAGAGTACGAGACGGCCGCCGCTCATGGTATCTCCAAAAAGACGCTCGAAGCCCGCATCCGCAGACTGGGGTGGCCGAAAGAGCTCGCCATGACCAAGCCGCCGAGGAAGTTGTCGAAAATCCCGCGCGAAATCGTTGAGCTCGCCCAGCGCAACGATATCCCATATCAAACCCTGTACTGGCGCATATACGCCGGCTGGGCGCCGGAACGCGCCACAACGAAGCCGGTTGCAGACCGCAAGGAGTGCCTCGAGCGAGCCACCGCCGCCAACCGAAAAATCTCTGTTGATCTTGCGGAACTCGCTGAACGCAATGGGATCAAGTATACGACGCTCTGGAAACGGATCAATACGCTCGGATGGGACCCAATGACGGCCGCCACGACGCCGATCATGACGAAGAGCGAGGCGGGAAAGATCGGCTGGAAAAGGGGCAAAGCGAAGCGAGAAATCGTACACAAATGGATTTTTGCGGGGAGGTGACCGGCTCGTGACACGGCAACAACGCCTCCGCGTCTGCGGCAACCTGATGCAGCTCATGTGCTGCTCTCAGTCGCCGGCGGCCAGACGGATGTACAAACGGCAGCTGGAGCGCACGGCGGCGAGATTGAAAGGAGGTGACGCAGGCCAATGACCAGCAAACTGATGCCTGACCGCATCGACGACATCGACGTGATCGACGCCTGGAAAATCCGGCGTGACATGGAGCTGGAAGAGCAGGCAGCGCAGGAAAAAGAAAAATCCACCGCGGCAACGGTGGACAAATGAATCAGTATTCAGCCCCATCATACCACAGGTGGGGCGGGGAGGGGAAGGGAAGTATGAACAAAGTCAAGCTGCCGCGACATGTCGCGGAGGCTATCGAGAATCTCCGTGAAGACTACGGCCCATCGCATATCCTCTGGAGATCGTCGAGACCCGAAGCTGGAGAAGATCCCGGTGATTGGCGAATCATCCATGATTTCGTCGACATCAATGGAAACAACTTTCTATTGGCCGACGCCCTGCGCTACGGCTATGTGATCGACGAACCGATCACGGTCACCATCACGCCGGAGATGCAGGAAAAAATCGCACAATACTACGCAAATCTCGACCTCAACACGCAGGAGGACGCCTTTGACCGTGAGTTTGTATTGGGCGAGCGTTCCGGCGTCAGATTCACACTCAAAATGCTCGGCATCACGATCCCCGGTATCCCGTCGGAAGGCTGATCGCCATGAAGCCTACCATCACCCTCGAGCTCGACGGCCAGGAGGCCGCCATCATCGGCAGCGCGCTGCTTGAGCAAGCGCACCGGTGCCGGGACGAGACGCGGGCGCGCATGAACCGCATATTGGCCACGAAGGTCTTCGAGGCGCGGCGGCGCCATCATGAGGCGGCCGCGACTGTTTTGGAGGAGCGCTATATCAAAGGAGGAATCATACATGCCCATCACGATCACCATCGAAGGCGCGAGCGCTGACGAAGTCCGTCAGCTCGTGCAGGACCTCGCCGAGACGATCACCGGCATGCGGCCGGAAGACGTCCCGGTCGACACCAAAGTATCCACGCTGGAGCAGAGACCGGCCGGACAAGCCGCCCCCGCGGCCCCGCAGACCGGCGCGGCGACGCCCGCGCAGGCGCCGGTCGCTCCGTCGTCCTCCGCGGCGCCGGCGACGCCGACAAACGGCGCCCAGCCGAACGGCCAGCCGGGCGGACAAGCCCGTCCGCCGGCCAGCGCACCGACGGCGCCAACCGCTCCGCCGGTAGCCGCCCCGGCGGCACCGCAAGCGCCGCAGCCGCCTGTCGCTCCGGCCGCGCCGACGTCGGCACCGCAGTACGATTTTAACCAAATCGCCACGGCAACCATGCAGTTGCAGGAGGCCGGGCACAACCTCTATGAGATATGGGCTCCGTTCGGCATCACGGCGCTGAACCAGCTGCCGAAAGAGCGGTATGCCGAGTATGCGGCGGTGCTGCGGCAAAGGGGCGCGAAGATATGACCGTGATTGACCACGCGGAGCGCGAGCATGCGCTCCTCTCCGCCAGCTCCGCGCACCGTTGGCTGCGCTGCACGCCGAGCGCACGGCTTGAGGAGACGCTGCCGGACCGGCGGACGAGCTACTCCGCTGCCGGCACGCTCGGCCATGAGATGGCGGAAGCAAAGCTCCGGAAGTATTACACCGACCCAATCGGACCGCGGAAATTTACGAACATGATGAAAAAGTTCCGCGAGAGCGAGCACTACAGCCCAGAGCTCGAGAAGATCGCCGACACGTTCGTGGACTACTGCAAGGCGGTCGGCATGCAGTTCAGCTCGAGCCCCTACGTCATGATCGAAGCCCGCGTCGACTATTCGCATGTAGCGCCGGGCGGTTTCGGCACAGCGGACTTTATCGCTGTCGGTGATGACCTTATGGTGATCGCCGACCTCAAGACTGGTCAGGGCAAGCCCGTGCCGATCCAGGGCAACGAGCAGATGCGGCTCTACGCACTCGGCGCGCTCCGGCTCGTCGCCGGAATCTTTCCGGTCAGCCGGGTGCGCATGGCGATCATCCAGCCGAAGGTGTATGACGAGCCGCAGGAGGATGAGATCACCGTCGAGGAGCTGGAGCGCTGGGCGGCCGAGATCGCGCCGATCGCGCAGCGCGCGTATGCCGGCGAAGGCGAGTATGTGCCGGGCGAGCACTGCACATTCTGCCGGGCGCGCGAGACATGCCGGGCGCGGATCGAACAGTTCTTCGGCGCCGCTGATCTCGCTCCGCACAAGCCGCCGATCATCGGCTGGGAGGAAGTCGGAGACGTCCTGCGGCGGGCGGAGGGTATCGTGTCCTGGTATAACGACCTGAAGGAGTTGGCCCTGAGCCATATCCTCGACGGCGGCGAAGTGCCGGGCTGGAAGGCAGTCGAGGGCCGCGGCTCGAGGCAGTACAAGGACATCGACGAGGCGTTCGGCGCGCTCCGGGCTGCCGGCATTGACGAGGCGATCATGTATGAGCGCCGGCCGCTCACGGTAGCGCAGATCGAAAAAGCGCTGGGAAAAGAGCAGTATCGGAAACTGCTCGAGGAACCCGGCTACGTGGTGAAGGAGCCCGGCAAGCCAACGCTGGCGCCGGCGGAAGATAAGCGGCCGGCATATTCGAAAGCAGCAGCGGTATTCGCTGATGCCCAATAAATCACACGATAAGGAGTCGATCAATCAATGAGCCAAAGTGCAACGAGCGTCGTAACGGGCGAAGTGCGTCTGAGCTACGTCAATCTGTTCCAACCGCGCGCAGCGCAACAGGGCGGGGAGCCGAAGTACAGCGTGACGATCCTGCTGCCGAAGAGCGACGTGGCAACGTACCAACGGATTCAGGCGGCGATCCAGGCGGCGTATGAGCAAGGTGTGCAGTCGAAGTGGAACGATGCGCGGCCGCCACTCAAGACGACGATCCATGACGGCGACGGCGTGCGGCCGAGCGGCGAGCCGTTTGGGCCGGAATGCCGCGGGCATTGGGTGTTCACGGCCAGCAGCAAACAAAAACCGGAAGTCGTCGACGCTAATCTCAACCCGATCATCGACCAGTCGAAGGTGTATTCCGGTGTCTACGGCCGGGTGCACATCAATTTCTTCCCGTACAGCCAAAGAGGAAACCGCGGCATCGCTGCCGGCCTCGGCCCGGTGCAGATCCTGCGCGACGGCGAGCCGCTCGGCAGCCGCGTCTCGGCGGCAGATGCGTTCGGTGCCGCTCCGGCGCCGGCAGCTCCGCCGGCATACGGCCAGCCGGGGGTGAATATGCCGCCCGCGGCCCAGCCGCAAGGGTACGGTCAGCCGGCTCCCGGTTACGGGCAGTCTGCCGCACCGCAGCCGCCGGCATACGGCCAACAACCGGCGCCGCAAGTGCCGCAGCAAATTGATCCGATCACCGGGCAGCCGCTGGGCGGCGGCATCTACGGGATCTGATGCGCCGGCTCTCCGTGGACATCGAGACTTACAGCTCTGTCGACATCAAGAAATCGGGCCTGTACAGATATGTGCAGGCCCACGATTTCAGCGTGCTGCTTTTCGCATACAGTCTCGATGGCAACCGGGTTAAGGTGGTCGATCTTGCGCAAGGCGAGCAGATTCCGCGGCACATCATCAGCGCGCTCTTTGATCCAGCCGTGGAAAAGCGCGCCTGGAACGCAGCGTTTGAATGGTACGCGCTCGGCCGGCACTTCAGCCTGCCGCACGATCAGCTGCTGACGTGGCTGTGGCAGTGGAAATGCAGCATGGTCCACGCCTACTACTGCGGTTATCCGGGCTCGCTGGCGGCGGCCGGTGAGGCGATCGGCATTCCGGCCGACAAGAAGAAGCTGTCCGTCGGCGGCGCGCTCATCCGGGCGTTCTGCGTGCCGCAGAAACCGACACAGGCCAATGGCGGCCGCACGCGCACGCTGCCGCACCACGAGCCCGAGAAGTGGCGGCTGTTCAAGCAGTATTGCGCCGGCGACGTATATGCCGAAATGGCCATCGCTGACAAGCTCGACGCCTTCCCGGTACCGGAGCAGGAATGGCAGTTATGGAGGCTCGACATGACGATAAACGAGCGCGGTGTGGAGTGTGATCGGCATCTCGTTGAGTCGGCGATCCGGATGCTCGATGCGGAAACGGCCGAGCTCGTGGCCGAAGCCACGCAGCTCACCGGTGTCGAAAACCCGAAGTCTGTCCAGCAGCTCACCCAATGGCTGAAGGAGGAGACGGGCGAGGAAGTGGCCGACCTCCGGAAAGGGACCGTCGCAAAGATGGTCGAGAAGCTGGAGCCCGGGAAGGCTCGGCGGGTGCTGGAGATCAGGCAGGAGCTCAGCAAGTCCAGCACCAAAAAGTACGCCGCGATGCGCGAGACGATCTGCGACGACGACCGAATTCGCGGGCTGCTGCAGTTTTACGGCGCCAACCGGACGGGCCGTTGGGCCGGCAGACTGGTGCAGGTGCAGAACCTCCCGCGGAACAACCTGCCGGCGATTGAGCTGGCGCGCGGCTATGCAGCCCGCGGAGATGCGCAGGCGTTGAAACTGCTTTATGGCAGCCTGTCCGATACGCTCTCGCAGCTCATCCGCACGGCGCTGATTGCCCGGCCACACACCTGCCTGCATGTCGCCGACTTTTCCGCGATTGAAGCGCGCGTCCTAGCGTGGCTCGCCGGCGAACAGTGGCGGATCGACGTCTTCCGCACGCACGGCAAAATCTACGAGGCGTCGGCATCGCAGATGTTCGGCGTGCCGATCGAACAGATTGGCAAGGGTAGCGATCTGCGTCAAAAGGGCAAGGTCGCCGAGCTCGCGCTCGGCTACCAGGGCGGCGTCGGTGCGCTGATCAGTATGGGCGCGTTGGACATGGGGCTATCCGAGGACGAGCTGCCTGAGATCGTCGAGCGGTGGCGCAATGCCAACCGTGCTATCACGGAGTTCTGGCGCAGCATCGAGGCCGCAGCGCTGCATGCCGTCCAAACCGGGGAGGCTGTGGGGCTCCGCGGGCTTGTGATCGCTCGAGAGATGGACAGCCGGACCGGGCAGGATTTTCTCACGATCCGGCTGCACAGCGGCCGGAAGCTCTACTATCCGCGGCCACACATCGTCGAAAACCAATTTGGCCGGCCGGCGGTGCATTACTACGGCACCGAGGGCGGCAAGTGGACGGTGCTCAGCACATACGGCGGGAAGCTCACCGAGAACGTCGTCCAGGCGATCAGCAGGGACTGTCTGGCAAACGCCATGATGAAGCTGAACGCGGCCGGTTTCGAGATCGTCATGCACGTCCACGACGAGGTCGTGGCGGAGGTAGAGGGCGACCGGCTGGACGAGATGCTCGACATCATGCGCGAGCCGATCCCGTGGGCGCCAGGCTTGCCGCTGGAGGCGGCCGGATTCGTGGCGGACTTTTACATGAAAGATTGAGGGGTGAATGCCCATGCGAGTCACAAGCACAGGCACACCGATCCCAAAGCGGGACATCGAGGCAAAAGCCTGCGGCAGCGGTCCGGTCATCACGTACCGGCTGAGTCCGGAGGAACTGGAGCGCGTGCGCCGCGGGGAACGGCTCAAGACGAGGAAGGAGGAAGCGACCATGTCAACGACAACGGCGCCGAAAGCGCCGGACAAGCTGGAAGTGCTCCGCCGGCTGGCGGCTGGATGGAAGATCAGCCGGATTGAGGAAGAGCTCGGTCTGAGCCGCGGGGCGCTGCAGTACTGGCTCGGCAAATGGGATCTGAAAGGCGTGAGGGGCGAGCAGGCCCAGCGCCTGCTCGACGAAACGCTGATCGACCAGAAAGCGGAGTACACGGCGGAGCCGGCGACCAATACGGAGCAGCCCGCGGACAGCCCGGCAAGCGCCGAGATCGTGCAAGGGCTCAAAGATCACGAACTGATCGAGCGGCTGAAGAAGGAGCTTGCCGAGAAAGCGGCGCGGATCGCGGAGCTGGAAGCAGAACGCGACGCGCTGCTCCAAACCATCGAAAAGGCTGTCGACACCGAGCCCGAGCAGGCCGATCACGACCCGGTCAATCACCCGGCGCACTACACGGCCGGCAAGGTGGAGTGCATTGACGCGATCGGGTCAGCAACGGTCGGGCTGACCGGCGGGCTGGCCTACGCTACCGGCGCCGCAATCAAATACCTTTGGCGCTGGAACCGGAAGAACGGCGTCGAGGACCTGCGCAAGGCGCGCTGGCATGTGGATCGGCTGATTGAGATTGTGGAGGGTGCAAGATGAACAAACAAGCGCTTATCAAAAAATACGCCAAGAAGTTTGTGCTTGATATCAAGATCGGTCCGCAAGTGCTTCGCGGGGTCTACTACGCACCGGATGGCTCGGTGGCGATGACCAACCGTCACTATTTGCTCCATATCAAGAATGCACACCAGCTCAAAACACCGGTCATTCTGAACCCCAGAGACGGGCAGCCGATCGAGGGCACCTATCCCAACGTGAACGAGATCCTCAACGAGAGCGGATACAAAGACTGTATACGTTTGGCACCCCATGCACGAATCGCGGCGAAGGCCGCAGCGGCCGTCGCCGGAGCGATTGAGAGTCCGATGGGAAACGCCGTGATTATCGCCGTCGAAAATGGTGTAGCGTGGCTCAGGGTTCATGAAGGACCGATAACCTTCGAAGCATTCTTCGGCAACGCCGATCGCACCGACGTCTCGGAACATATCGTTTTGAATGCTCAATATCTCCTTACCGCTCTGCAGGTGTTTGAAGATGCGGAAGTCGAACGGGTGCTGATCCACTACAAGGGCGCCGAGAAGCAAATCAAACTTGTGGCAGATGAATCGGAAGATATCACGATCATCATTTTGCCGATCCGAAGACCCAGGATGTGAGCCCATGAACGTCTACATCACACTCGAAGAGTACGAGGCGGCCGCTGCCCGCGGCATCTCCAAAAAGACGCTCGAGCTCCGCGTCCGGCTCTACGGCTGGCCGAAGGAGCGCGCCCTTACCGCGCCGGTGCAGCAGCGCACGGACTGGTCCGAATGGTATGCGGTCGCCGCGGAAAATGGTATCACACCGCTCACGTTTCGCGCTCGCATCTACCGCGGTTGGCCGCCGGAGCGTGCTGCCACGGTGCCGCCAAGACCACGCCGAAAAAAGGATGACCGCCAATGCTCTACAATCGAGAGCTGACCATATCCACAGCCGGAAACCGGCACAGCACGAACTGGCAGAATCAGACCATCTGGTGGTCCGAGATCATCGAGCGCCTGCGCGTGGCAGCTCGCGGCACGGAGACCCTGGCCGAATATCTCCAGCTGCCGAAACGCCAGCAGGACGATCTCAAGGACATCGGCGGATTCGTTGGCGGCGCGCTCTCCGGTCCCCGCCGCAAGGCCAGCGCCATCGCGGGGCGGGATCTCATCACGCTTGACCTCGACACCATCCCGCCTTTCGCAACCGACGACGTGCTCCGCCGGATCGACGGCCTCGGCTGCGCCTATGTCGTCTACAGCACGCGCAAGCACTCGCCGGACCGGCCGCGTCTGCGCCTGATCGTGCCGACGGACCGCACTGTGACGGCCGACGAGTACGAGCCGATTGCGCGCAAGCTGGCCGAAATGATCGGCATTGAGATGTGCGATCCGACGACGTTCCAAGTGACGCGGCTCATGTACTGGCCGAGCTGCTGCGCGGACAGCCAATACATCTACCATTACGGCGACAAGCCGTTCCTGAGCGCGGACGGCATGCTGGCGCTCTATGCAGACTGGCGCGACTGGATGAGCTGGCCGCAGGTGCCGGGCGCCGACGCCCAGCACGTCCGCCTGGCCGCGAAGCAAGGCGATCCGCACGCAAAACCGGGCGTTGTCGGGGCGTTCTGCCGGCAGTATGACGTGCTCACGGCCATGGAGACGTTCCTGCCGGGCGTCTACGCACCCACGGATGACCCGACGCGCTGGACGTACGTGGCCGGCAGCACAACCGGCGGCGCGGTGATCTACGATGACGGCAAATTCCTGTACAGCCACCACGCGACGGACCCGTGCAGCGGCCGCCTGGTCAATGCCTTTGACCTCGTGCGCCTGCACAAATTCAGCGACCTGGACGATGGCGCAGCGCCCGGCACGCCGACGAACCGGCTGCCGAGCTACACGGCGATGGTCGCCTTCGCGCTGCAGGATGCCGGCGTGGCGGCCGCCATGCAGCAGGAAAGATACGAAAAGGCTGTCGAGGCGTTTCAGGGCTCCATTCAGCTGGCCGGCGCACAGCCGGTCGACGCCGGGCAGGCTGCCGGCGGGCAGCCCGCGCCGCAACCGGCGGAGTCGCAGGACTGGATCCGGCTGCTGGAGCTCAGCCCGACGACGGGTCGGCCGGCGAAGACGATCGACAATATCGTGATCATCCTGGAGCACGACCCGCTGCTCCGCGGTAAAATCGCCTACGACGAGTTTGCCATCCGCGGCATGACGCTCGGCCCGCTGCCATGGGACCCTCGCCCGGAGCGCCGGCAGTGGACCGACACCGATGACGCCGGCCTGCGACATTACCTCGAACGCGCCTATGGGATCACCGGAAAGGAAAAGGTGCTCGATGCGACCGCGCTGGTCGCGCACCGGCACCGGTACAACGAGGTGCAGGACTATCTCCGTTCGCTCGTCTGGGACGGCGTGCCGCGGCTCGACACGATCCTCATCGACTACCTGGGCGCCGAGGATAACGTGTACACGCGGGCCGTCGCCCGGAAGGCGATCGTCGCGGCCGTCGCCCGCGCCATGCAACCAGGTGTCAAGTACGACAACATGCCGATCCTCGCCGGGCCGCAGGGCATCGGGAAATCGACGTTCCTCCGAATCCTCGGCCGAAAATGGTACAGTGACAGCTTGACGACTTTTGAGGGCAAGGAGGCCAGCGAGCTCATTCAGGGCATCTGGATCAATGAGATCGGAGAGCTCAATGGGTTCAACCGATCGGAGACGAGCGCCATCAAGCAGTTTTTGAGCCGGACTGAGGACATCTACAGGGAGCCATACGGTCGGCGGACGACGGCGTATCCGAGACGATGTGTATTCTGGGGCACAACCAATGACGCCGAATTCCTCCGCGACGCCACGGGCAACAGGCGCTTTTGGCCGGTGGACGTCGGGCTGCATCCGCCGCGAAAATCGGTGTTCGAGGATCTTCCGCGGGAAGTGGATCAGATATACGCCGAGGCTGTTGTCTACTGGCGGCAGGGGGAGCCATTGTACCTTGAAGGCGAGGCGGCGGAGATCGCCAAGCAGCAACAGGAAGCCCACAGAGAGGGCAACGCCAAAGAGGGCCTGATCCGCGAATTTGTGGAGAGGCCGGTGCCGGCTGGTTGGGAAAAACGAGATATCGCTGCGAGGCGCCTATATTGGACGGCCGAGTTCGGGCGGGGAGAAGGCGAGACGGTACCAAGGGATCGAGTCTGCGCAGCTGAAATATGGGTCGAGTGTTTCGGTGGTGAGCTGAAGCATTTGAGGCGGGCAGAGACTGTCGAGATCAACAACATTCTGGCGCGACTGCCGGGATGGAGCCGGAAGGCGGCGCCTATCCGGTGCGGTCCATACGGGGTGCAAAAAGGCTTTTACCGCGAGGTCGGGCTGTAACTTTCTCTGTAACCTTCTTGTAACCTTGTAACTGGAAAGTTACGGAAATTGTAACCTTCGACAAGAAAGTTACACCAAAGTTACACCCAAGGTTACAGCCCGGAAACCGCGCCACGATTGGGATTTCAGACCTTTTGTAACTTTGTAACTTTCTTTTCTATATAAAAGGTAAAAAGAGAGAAATAGAGAGATTAGAGCCTACACGCGCACGCCTAACGCGCCTGAACGCGGACATAACATACGCGCGTGCGCGAGAAAGTAACAGCGGGAGGTTTGAGCGGTGAGAGAGAAAGCGATCGAGACCTACCTCCGGGATCAGGTACGCAAAGCCGGCGGAGCGGCGATGAAGTGGGTCAGTCCTGGCAACAGCGGCGTACCGGACCGGATCGTGTTCCTACCTGAGGGTCGGGTGGTGTTCGTCGAGCTGAAAGCGCCTGGCAAGAAGCCGACGCAGCTGCAGCTGGTGCAACATGAGCGCCTCCGCGCGCTGGGCTGCGACGTGCGGGTGATCGACAGCCGCGAAGGCGTGGATGCGTTGATCCGGGAGTTGATGGCATGAACGCGCTTCTCCAGAAGCCGGTGGTGCCGCGGGAAATCTTCAAACCGCACGCCTACCAAAGATACTGCGTCCACCGGGTCGTGACTGATCCGATCCTGGGTCTATTTCTTGACATGGGTCTCGGCAAGACGGTAATCACGCTGACTGGCGTCAACGATCTCATGTACAACCGGTTCAACGTGAGAAAAACGTTGGTCGTCGCGCCGAAGAAAGTCGCCGAGGCCACCTGGACGGATGAGGCGGCGCGGTGGGAACATCTACGGTTGCTGCGAGTGCAGACGGTCCTGGGGACGGAGCGGCAGCGGCTGCGAGCGCTGGCGACGCCGGCGGATATCTACGTGATTGGCCGGGACAATCTGCAATGGCTTGTCGATCATTACCGACAGGCGTGGCCGTTCGATATGGTGGTGCTGGACGAGCTCAGCAGCTTTAAAAATCCGAGCTCCAACCGGTTCAAGGCCATGCGGCGCGTCCGGCCGAAGATTCAGCGCGTGCTGGGGCTGACCGGCACGCCGGCGCCGAACAGCTTGCTGGATGTATGGGCGCAGGTGTACCTGCTGGATCAAGGGCAGAGACTGTATCCGAAGTTTGAACAGTTTCGGACCCGTTTCTTTGACAAAATCCCGCGGGGCGGCTTTCACAAGTACGAGTCAAAGATCGGCGCGGAGGACGCGATCAAGCGGGCCATTGAGGACATCTGCATCAGCATGAAGGCCGAGGACTATCTGGAGCTGCCGGAACTGGTGCCGAACCGAATCCCAATCGAGCTGGACGCGAAGGCGCGGCAGGCGTACCGGGATTTCGAGCGCAAGCAGGTGCTGGAGCTGGATGGAGAAGTCATTACGGCGGCCCAGGCCGCGGCCGTCACGAACAAGTTGCTACAGATGTGCGCCGGGGCCATCTACGACGAGAACCGGGAAGTCCACGAGATCCACAATGCGAAGATTGAGGCGTTTCTCGAGTTGGTGGAGTCCCTGCAGGGCAAGCCGCTGCTGACGTTCTACGGCTTCCAGCACGACCGGGACCGGATCATGCAGGCGCTGCGGAAGATGCGCGGGCTGGAGGTCCGGGAGCTGAAAGGGCCGCAGGATTACGCGGACTGGAACGCGCGGAAGATTCACGTCGGTCTGGCCCATCCGGCCAGCACGGCGTACGGCCTGAACCTCCAGCGCGGCGGCAATCATATCTGCTGGTTCACCTTGCCGTGGAGCCTCGAGCTCTATGAGCAGGCGCAGAAGCGGCTGCACCGGCAGGGGCAGGAGGAAAAGGTCATCGAGCACATGCTGATGGTCCGGGACAGCATGGACGAAGAGGTTGCGAAGCGCCTGGAATCGAAGGCGAAGACGCAGCAGGCTTTGATCGAGGCGCTGAAGGCAAGGATTGAGAAAATTGCATGATGGGGTGGTGTGAATGGACGAGCGACAACGCAGGCGCATATTTCAATGGGTCAAGACGCTGACGACGGAGCGATTCTGGTCCTGGATGAACTGGGTGCACAGCCGGGCGTATGCGGCGGCCGCGCAGCACTACACGGAGGCGGCGGAGATCGTGCTGCCGCCCCGGCTGCAGAAGCAGCTGCATGAGAAGGCAGCAGAGATCCGCGAAAAGTGGGACGGGATGAAGACGGTCACGCTGGATGAGACGGAAGGGATGGAGTTTGATCGGGTGATGGGGTTGAGGACGGATGCCTAAACCCCACAGGGCAATCCGCCACAGCCGCCGCGTCAGCAGCGAGCATGGCTGCGCGGTCGGGGCGTTGATCGGCGATCCCGGTCCTACGCGGTACCAAACGGCGAAGGATGAAATCGCGGCGATCCTGCGGCGACTGTCGCCGGTAGAGCGGCGGGCGATGCTGGCAGAACTGGCGAGGGAGGAATTGAACAAGTCATGAGCACGACATACATCTGCAAGCAATGCGGTCGCCCCGGGCGGATCGAAAACAACGAGACGTACTGCGATACTTGCGGCCCGGGCGTGGAGCTGGTGGCGGTTGCCGATGAGGCGAGCGCGTATGGAAATGACTGTCCGAAAGGAGTGTGCGAGCTGTGAACTTGCCGCAATATCGAATCCGTGTCAACGGTCTTTATCTCTGCGGGTGGGACGACTCCGAGACGGCCGGGCATTCCGGCCATATGGGGTGGCAGCCGAGAGCAGTGGAAATGTCGGGTATGATGTTGACGCGTGAGCGTGATCAGGCGAAAGTCGTCGAGGGCAACATCGAGCTGAGGAGCCAGTTCAACCGGATCTATGACCGGGTGAGATACGCGGGGCTTGAGTTGATAAGGCTGGAGATCGAGAGGGTGACGGTGGAATGAAAAAATACGGTCGACCGAAAGGCCACCGTTACCGGCCTGTCGTGACGATTCTGAAAACGAAAAAAGAAGTGCCGACCGTCATTCGGGTGAGTGGGCATGAGTATGTGCTGCGGACGCCGGACCAGTTTAACATGCAGGGAAGGAGGCGGAAGCGTGATGACCGAACAACAAGCCATTGAGCTGCTGTCCAGCTACCGCCAGAAGCAGGCCCGCCTGCAGGTGCTGTCCAGCTACAGCGTCGGCGCCGGCATCACGATCAGCCGGCTCAACGAGGACGATCACCTGCAGGAGCTGCATCGCCGGCTGCGCGGGCTGCCGAGCTACCTGTACCTCAGCGCGAAGGAGCAGCGGCTGGAAGCGACCGCGCATGCGTACCTGGAGCGCTACCCGGCCGGCACCCGGGCGCAGCTGGCGGCGGTGCCGCGTGAGGGCGCGGACGAAGAGGACGAGAAGCTGCTGCAGGAGCTGCGCCGGAAGATCCGGAAGGTGATTGCGGCGCGCGGCTGGGACGTGCGGGACGATATCGACGCGGTGCTGGACCGGCTGGCCGAGTACCAGGACCTGAAGGCGGAGATCGAGCGGGTGGACACGGTGCTGGCGGCGCTTGAGCGGTACAAGCCGGATCTGGCACGGGTGCTGCGGCTCCGGTACGTGGAAGGTAAACAACCGTCTGAGGTAGCCGCGGAGTTAAAGATCGCGGAGCGCACATTCCGATCCTGGCAGAAGAAAGCTGAGCAGGAATTTGCCCGGCTCGCAGGGTGATGCCGAAAATATGCCGGAAATGTGCCGGAATTATGCCGAAGAAAGGCCGGACAAGCCGAAATTTGCGTGCTAAAATGGTATTGTCGAAGTCGTGTATCCAGAGGATTCGACACATCTCGCCGCATCGTCTGCGCACTCTGTCCACGGATGGCGTGCAGGACGATATCCGGAGCGGCGGGAACAACGAGGATGCGGTGGCGGAATAGGTAGACGCTATGGCGTGAGGTGTGAACGACTCGACCTGAAATCGAGCACCGGCGCGGAGGCACACCATGCAGGGTGCAAATCCCTGTCCGCATCCCGAACACGACAATGTCAGAGCCCTGGCTAATTGGCCGGGCTCTTTTTCGTCCGCCGCCTCACGGGTGAGCTCGCGGCCCTCACCTCCTCCGCCGAGTCCGGATAGGTGCGGGGCGGCGTCCGGGTGAATGTGGGGGTGGGAGTGTGAAGTTTTACAAGTCGTCGAAGTGGCGCAAGAAGCGTGAGACGATTCTGCGCCGCGACAATTATCTGTGTCAGGAGTGCAAGCGATACGGCAAGACGACGCCGGCACAGACGGTGCATCACATTTACCCGCTGGAAAGACATCCGGAGCTGGCATTAGTCAGTGTGAATCTCGTGAGCCTGTGCAATGATTGCCATGAGCGGATGCACGATCGCCTGACGGGCGAGCTGACGCCGGCGGGTGAGCGGTGGCGCGATCGCGTTTCGGCGCGGGTCCGGATCGCTTTAGCGGAGTAAAGCGACAGGGCATCCCCCCTCCCCTCGGGGGTCGTGGCGAGGCCGCTGGGGACCGGGCGGGCGGCCCCATTTCCAATAGCGCGAGGTCTGGGGAACATTTTCCGGGAGGTGAGACGATGGCGAAGCAGACAAAAGCGGCGATCAAACGATCGACGATTCGGGCGATGAAGGAGCTCGGGACATACAAGAAAGAGTTCGATCCGATCATCGAGATCTACGCGGAACTGCGCGAGCAGTACGCCGCGCTGTCCGAGCGGTTCGCTACCGAGGGATACCCGTTCGAGGTACCGACCGCGGACGGCGGATCGAAGAAAGCGCCGATCGTCGCCACGCTCGAGAGCCTCCGGAAGGACATACTGGCGTACGCGGACAGGCTCTGCTTGAATCCAAAGACGATTGACGGGATCACCGTCGAGACGAAAAAACAGTCTGCGCTGGCAGCAGCGCTGAAGGCTCTTGAGTGAAGCGAAGAACTTCGACGTTGTGCTGGAGTACGCCAGAGCTGTCGTCGAGGGGCGGAAGATCGCCGGCAAAGAGTTGGTACAGGCTGCGCAGCGGTTCCTGGACGATCTCGAAAATCCCGAGTACGAGCTGCGCACGAAAGACCCGGAGTTCGTAATCGGCATCATCGAGCGGACGTTCGTCCACGATAAAGGCGAGGCGCTCGACGGAACGCCACTGCGCGGGAAGCCGTTCCTGCTTGAGCCGTGGCAAAAATTCATCATCTACAACCTGCTGGGATTTTGGAAAGCAGGGACGAACGAACGCCGCTACAAAGAGGCGTTTATTTTTATTCCGCGGAAGAATGGGAAGACGCGCCTTGTCGCCGCGCTGGCATGGGCGCTCGCGCTGCTGAGCCGGAAATCCGGGGCGACAATTTACATCACGGCGCACGCGCTCAAGCAGTCGAAACAAGCGTTCGAGTTCATCTTGTTCAACCTCAAGCGAATGGGCGAGGAAGAAAGCTTCCGGATCCTGAACAACAACCAGGAGCATTCGATCAGCGGCGAGCTGGGTGATGGATCGATTTACATCGAGGCGCTGGCCGCAAACCCGGACCGGCAAGACTCGCTCAACTGCAACATCGCGATCGCTGACGAGCTGCAAGCCTACACACGGCCGAAGCAGTACAACATCATCAAGGAGGCCATGAAGGCGTACACGAACAAGCTCATGATCGGCATCACGACGGCCGGCGACGACATGTCGTCGTTTTGTTACCAGCGCTTGCAATACTGCAAGAAGATTCTGGACAAGACCGTCCGGGACGAGCAGTATTTCGTGTTTATCGCGAAGGCTGATGAGGATGAGAGGGGGAACGTCGACTACACGAACCCGATCCAGCATGAGAAAGCGAACCCGAACTACGGCGTGACGATCCGGCCGGAGGACATTCTCAACGACGCGCTGCAGGCCCAGAACGATCCGCAGCAGCGCAAGGATTTCCTTGCGAAGTCGCTCAACGTCTACACGGCCGCGATGAACGCCTATTTCGACATTCACGAGTTCCGGTCCAGCGATCGTAAATACAGTTGGACACTGGAAGAGCTCGCGAAACTGCCGATCAACTGGTACGGCGGCGCCGACCTGGCAAAGTTGCACGATCTCACGGCGGCCGCGCTGTATGGGGAGTATCAGGACGTGGCGATCATCATTACGCACGCTTGGTTTCCGATCGTCGCGGCGACCGAGAAAGCCGAGGAGGACGGTATTCCGCTCTTCGGCTGGCGGGACGATGGCTGGCTGACGATGACGAATTCAGCAGTCACGAACCATGCGGAGATCGTGAAGTGGTTCAAGGAGATGCGTCAGAAGGGGTTCCGGATTAAGCAAATCGGCTTCGACCGGAAGTTCTCGACCGAGTTTTTTCGGGACGCGAAGAAAGGCGGTTTCAAGCTAGTGGACGAGCCGCAGTATTTCTGGCGCAAGTCAATGGGATTCCGGCGGATTGAGGCGAAGGCGAAACTCGGAAAACTTTACTACCTGCATTCGGACGCCTATGAATATTGTGTGCAGAACGTACACGGCATCGAGAAGACCGACGACCTGATCCAATACGAGAAAATCAGTGAGAACCGACGCATCGATCTATTCGACGCGTCGGTTTTTGCATGTGTGCGATACCTGGAAGACACCGACCAGGCGAAGGCGCAAGAAAACTGGCTGAAAGGTGGTGAGTCCACGGCGTGAGTAAGCGACAAAAACAGCGGGCGCGGCAGCCGACCCAGCAGCGGAGCTCCGGCGGTGACCTGCTCGGGTACTGGCTCAAGGGTGAGGATCTGACACTGCCAGCCGGGTACGTGCGGCTTTCCGAATGCCCTGAGGTCCGGATGGCCGTCGACCGGATCGCGGACATGGTGTCGAACATGACAATCCACCTCATGCGCAACGTCGAAGGCGGGCACGAGCGGGTGCAGAACGAGCTCTCGCGGAAGGTCGACATCGAGCCGTACAGTCTCATGACGCGCAAAGCGTGGCTCTATCATATCGTCCACACCATGTTACTCGAGGGCGACGGAAACGCCTTTGTGTTTCCGGTGTTCAGCGCGGATGGGTATCTTGAGGAGCTCATTCCGATTCCGCCGCACATGGCGACGATCCTGCCGCCGAAACAGAACGCGATTGGGTTGGCGACCGGGTATCAGGTCATGATCAACGGCCGCATCTACAACCACGACGAAGTGCTGCACTTCAAAATCAACCCGGACCCGCAAGAACCATGGCGCGGCCGCGGGTATCGACTGATCCTGAAGGATGTTGTGGCGAACCTCGCGCAGGCGGCGAAGACGAAGAACGCCTTCATGGGCGATAAGTGGCGGCCGTCGATCATCGTCATGGTTGACGCGGACTCGAGTCAGTTCTCGAGCGAAGAAGAGCGCGACAAGTTGATCGAGCGATACATCGGCAGCGGGCAGAGCGGAAAGCCGTGGATTCTGCCTGAAGGAATCATCCGGGTTGAGACGGTGAAACCGCTCAGTCTGCAGGACATCGCGATTCATGAATCCGTCCAGATCGACAAGCGAACGGTTGCGGCCATGCTCGGCGTGCCGCCGTTTTTCGTTGGCGTGGGCGAGTTCAAGAAGGACGAGATGAACAACTTCATCCGAACTCGGATCGCATCCATTGGTACGATCATCGGCCAGGAGCTCACGAACAAGATCCTGTACGCGCCGGACCTGTATTTCCGCCTGTCGGCCCGAAGCCTTTACGCTTACGATCTCGGCGAGCTGTCCCGGATCGGCATGGAAATGTTCGTCCGCGGCCTGATGGACGGAAATGAGGTTCGGGATTGGGTCGGCCTGTCGCCGCGTGAAGGACTGGATGAGCTGGTCATCCTGGAGAACTACATTCCGCGCGGCATGATCGGTGATCAATCCAAACTCCAGCAGGGAGGTGATGACGGTTGAGCAGGGATACGAGGCAGACGCGGAGCCTACGCGCCGAGCTGAAGACGCGGACCGAAGGCGAAGGCTCAGAGCTGTACATCGAGGGCTATTTCGCGGTGTTTAACCGCGAGACGGAGCTCTGGCGCGGTGCCTATGAGGAGATTGCACCGGGGGCGTTTGCGAACACGCTGTCGAACGACATCCGCGCGCTGATCAACCATGAGACGCGACTTGTCCTCGGTCGGAACAGGTCCGGCACGCTCGAGCTGCGCGAGGACAGCTATGGGCTGTGGGGCCGGATCAAGATCAACCCGAACGATACGGATGCCATGAACCTCTACGAGCGCGTAAAGCGCGGGGACGTGGACCAGTGTTCGTTCGGGTTTAATATTGTCCGCGAAGACACGGAGTGGCGCGAAGACGGCTCCGTGAAGTGGACGATCCGCGAGGTCGATCTGCACGAGGTCAGCGTCGTCACCTTCCCGGCCTACGAGGACACCGGGGTGCAGGCCCGCAAGCAACAAGTCGAAGAGCACCGCGCCCGCCTGCTTGAGGCGCGG
>Ga0207747_1001058_pt1 | contig 22576 bp, 18 predicted proteins | sample HigsolmetaGSP11D_FD_184839 | JGI IMG/M metagenome (GOLD analysis project Ga0207747, IMG submission 184839) | High solid enriched microbial communities from the Joint BioEnergy Institute, USA - SP1-1-D (SPAdes) | ecosystem: Engineered > Bioreactor > SSF (Solid state fermentation) > Aerobic >...
CCTTACCGTCGCCATTAAACTGGGTAAATACATTGTTCCATACTTCAATAAAGCGGTCGCATTCGCAGCCTACATGGCAATCCAGTTTACCGCAGCCATATTTTTCACCGCGATCATAATATATCTCAGAACATGGACCGCAAGGACCTGCGCCGTGTTCCCAGAAATTATCTGCTTTCCCCATACGATAGATACGGTCAGCAGGAATTCCTATTTCTTTGTTCCATATTTCGAATGCCTCATCATCCTTTTCAAAAACGGATGGATAGAGGCGGTTCTTGTCAAGTCCAATCACTTCTGTTAAGAACTCCCACGACCAAGCGATTGCTTCTCTCTTAAAGTAATCTCCAAAGGAGAAGTTACCGAGCATTTCAAAGAAGGTCGCATGTCTTGCTGTTTTACCGACATTCTCGATATCGCCGGTACGAATACATTTTTGGCAGGTGGCTACACGCCTTCTAGGCGGTATTTCCTGACCGGTAAAATACGGCTTCAATGGTGCCATTCCTGAGTTAATAAGCAATAAACTATTATCATTATGCGGAATCAATGAAAAACTTTTTAATACCAGATGTCCTTTACTTTCAAAGAACTCCAGAAACATTTTTCTAAGTTCATTTACGCCATAAGTCTGCACTTTCCTTTGCCTCCATATTTCTTGTTTATTCTTTATTGATCTATAGGCTAATTCACACAATGATTAGCCAAAAAATCTGGCGGCTCCTAGAATAATATGTCATTTTTCCACCAGTAATAGTCTTATTATAAGCCTGTTCCATTATATAAGCAAGCACTAAAACGTTATTGGGTATGTAATCCTATAAATCAATAACGTTAACTATATATAGATTAAATTAATTGCTATGTATCATGATCTGATGTCATTTAACTTTTTCATACATGGTTATGGCTTGCTTTAAATCAATTTTATTCTCATACAAAGCTTTTCCAATAATAACGCCATAAACACCAATTTCCTGAAGCATTTCTAAATCTTTCATGGAAGAAACACCTCCACACGCAATGATTTGAAGTCCTGTTGCATCAACCATTTCCTTCGTATACTCAATATTGGGACCTTGAAGCATCCCATCCTTGGAAATATCCGTATAGACAATGGTATGGATTCCATACTTTTTCATTTCTAGCGCAAAGGATACCGCTTGTCGATTACTAACCGTACCCCAACCTTCGATTGCTACCAATCCGTCTTTGGCATCAATTCCTATTATGATACGATCAGCACCAAAAATATTGATTGCTTCCTTAACAAATCCGGGGTCATTTACCGCTTTTGTACCGATAATCACTCGTTCAATTCCTAAAGATAATTTATAATCGATATCCTTTATAGAACGTATTCCTCCACCTACCTGGATTGGCAGCTTGATCTCCGAAGCAATGGTTTTTATTACTTCATCATTAACAGAATGACCTAACATCGCACCGTCCAAATCCACAATATGAATATAGGAAGCTCCATTTGCTTCCCATTTCTTTGCAATATTCTGTGGAGCATTGGAATACACATGGATTTCTTCAAAATTCCCCTGTCTTAATCTGACACACTGTCCGCTTTTAATATCTATGGCAGGAAATAATTTCATAACAATCAGGCCTTTCCAATCTCTTACGTGAAAATAAGTAATCTATTGTTACTATAATTATACACTCAGTTAAATCTTTGTCAAAGACTTTATGTAATTCAAATTAATACCCCATTTGCTGCGGTGATCCAATTACGGATAATCAATAAATATCCTTTATCGGCATTCCAAATCTCTCTTTAACAATTCCAGGTAATGGATGCAGACGCCATTCTTTACCGGTATCCGGTAGGACAGATCCAATTCATCAAAGCGAAAACTTTTTCTTCCGCCCTGGATGGCACGGTCCCAGAATTCCATTAATTTTTTAAATGTTAAATAGTAGTAAATGTCTTGTTTTTTAAAATACAGTAAAATAAAAGCAACACCATTTTGCTCCTCAAATTCTTTCATAAATGCAATCTGATGCTCATGGATATTATTCATGGTAAATGTATCTACAGCACATTCCTTAGCATCAAAACATACCGGAACTCCTTGCACTACACCGATATAATCCACCGTACTTTTCTTTTCAAAATACGCTAAGGTAATATGTCTGGATTCCTTATCAATTTCGATCGGAGTAATCGGTGTGGGAACTTTTTGTATCAAAGCCAGCTTCTTATCCCGATACATGTTGTTCGTATAATTTATCATTTCCTCCAGCATAGATCCCCTTAATCCTCTGGATTTCCATGATGGCATACGACCACCTCCTTCTATCGTAGTAGAATGATTGGATTCTGATGAATTTATTTAAGTACATAATTAGGAAATAAATCCTTACAAATCTTTTGAAAGCTCTCTGGCAACGGTGCAATAAATTCTTTACCTGATAGATAGGATAAATCCCCTGCTATCGCAGGAAATATCATTCTGTACGAATGAAGAAGTTGATGCGTTAAACCAAATTTGGTTTTGAAGAAATGATTTGCTATTTGCTCCCCGTATTTGAAATCACCTATGATAGGAAAACCGATACTGGCCAGGTGTGCACGAATTTGATGGGACCGGCCTGTTATCAACTTAACCTGCAACAAAGTATAGTCACCATTGCGTTCTTCCCCCTGCCTTGTATGCGAGAAAGCAAGCGGTTCGTATTCCGTACAAATATAGTCAGCATTTTCCTTGCGCTCCGGTTTTATTGTAACAACATTTTTAGCCGTGTCTTTGGATAAATATCCTTCAATCCGTTGTCTCCTTCCCACGTTGCCTTTTACAATACAGAGATAATATTTGTCCACGGAACGTTCCCTTAATATTTTAGCCATCTCTTGTAACCCAAGCAAGGATTTTCCGGCGATTAACAAGCCGCTCGTATTGCGGTCAAGTCGGTTGCAGATTCCTGGTTTAAAGCTCTGCAATTGCTCCATCGTAATCTGTTTCGTTGATAATAAATAGGATATCATATATTCTACAAGTGACACATCCTCTTTCTCAGCTTTCTGCGAGAGCATCCCGTATGGTTTATTAATCACCAGGATATGTGAATCTTCATATATGATATCCAAGTCATGTTCTACAATTATAGTATTATGAGTTTCCTGAAATTGCTTTATGGTTTCGTCGGAAAGGAAAAGCTTAATTTCATCATTTACATTAAGCCTTTCCGAACCGTCCGCTTTCTTTCCGTTCAAAACGATGTTCTTTTTTCGAAGCATTTTATAGATGAAGCTTTTTGGAGCTTTGTTAAGTATTTTCAGTAAAAGCTTGTCCAGACGCTGCCCGGCTTCATTATGCTGCACAGTAAATATTTTCATATCTCATTCCTCTAATACAATCTCTTTCATAGAAGTAACATAATAGTCCGCTAATTTCTTTTTTTCCTCGTCATCCTTCTTGGAATACGGATCATATACGGCACATACCTTCATATTCGCATTCTTTCCCGCCATAACCCCATAAACGACATCCTCAAATACAAGGCATCTGGAAGGATCTACCTGCAAATCTTTTGCTACCAGAAGATAGATATCCGGAGAAGGCTTCCCTTTTTCCACCTCACAGGAGGTACGAATGGAATGAAAATATTCTTTTATTCCAAGTTTATTAATCACAAGATCTACTAACTCTCTGGAATTGCTAGTTGCGATCCCGATTTTTCGATTGGTTTTCTTTAGGTACTGCAAAAATTCCAGTACCCCTTCTTTTAAAGGGACTTCATGTTCATATTTTTCCCATGCCATTCGATTCCAATCATCTTTTATCTGATCCAAACTATCGGAAAGGTTAAATCTTGATTTAAAATATTCCGCTGTTTCAGAAAAACTCATGCCTTCCACACATTTCTGTAAATCATCCGGCATTTCTATTCCAAATCTTTGAAGGTATTCTATATCAATACTTTTCCACATCCACATAGAATCAATCAAAGTACCGTCCAAATCAAAAATTACTGCATCTATATTCTTTAACATCATTGTCTCCTTATCCTCTGTTACTATTAGAAAACCTGGTATTCATTACATACTTCGAGTATCTTTTATCATTCATATTATTGAAGTCATATATTAGATGGAATTACCTCATATTTTTTAATTGCCAAACCTCATCTTCCGTCAGCTCACGATATTCACCGGGTTGCAAATTCTCATCTAATGTTAAGCAGCCCATGGATAACCTTTTTAGATAGATTACTTCCTTTCCCACCGCCTGAAACATTCGCTTGACTTGGTGGAATTTTCCCTCTTGTATGGTTAGTTCAATTTCAGAGATATCACCTGATTGGAGTATGGTTAACTTGGCCGGTAAAGTACGATAATCCTCATCAATCATGACGCCTTCCAGGAATGCTTTTTGATCCTCTTCATTCACCTCTCCCCTTACTTTAGCATAGTAAACTTTATCAACATGCTTCTTTGGGGAAAGAAGTTTATGTGCCAGATCTCCATCGTTGGTAATTAAAAGAAGCCCTTCGGTATCTTTATCCAACCGTCCTACCGGAAAAAGATCTTTTCTCCGTGCATCATCAATGAGATCTAAAACTGTTTGACTGTAATTATCTCTGGTTGCAGATACCACCCCTGCCGGTTTATGGAGCATATAATAGGAAAATTTATGATAGGATACTTTCCTATCATCAAAATAGATCGTATCCTCCATAGTTACCTTACTTTCCGGTGTATTTACTACAACATCATTCACTTTAACTCTTCCCTTGCGAATCCAAAGTTTAATCTCACTTCTTGTTCCAATGCCCATGTCAGCAAGGTATTTATCCAAACGCAACTGCTTTGCCATATCGCCCCTACACTCCTTATCCCCGGATTATACCCAACGCCAGCCTGGCAGATATTTATTCTTAAAGTTATTCTTCGTAATCTTACTCCAACCAAGTGGGTAATTGTCGACGCATACAAGATACCAGCCATCCTCATATTTCTTGTTCAATTCTATCGTTTCGCATTTCAAATAACGAATCACATTGGGATCATCGCCTTTTAGCAGAATGGTTTTCTGATATGCATCAACGTTTAAGGCATTGGCCAGAGCCTGTGCAGGTTCAAAGCGTTGCTTTTTCATTTCCCCTATGAGAAGACCTTGCCTTAGAATTCTTAACCGTTTGATATCCGGTAAGCCTTCCGGGGTTAAATAAATCCAGGAATCGCGAACGACGAATTCTTCCTGTTCTGTTAAATTACGGTTGATATCTTTGATAAATGCTTGTGCTTCCTCCGATAGCATTGTTTTGCTTTTGGTCAATCCATGCTTTCCGCTTCTTCCGGTGCCCATCGCTGTTTTAGGTAACCTATCCCCATGGAAATCCAAACTTACGAAGGAATCTTGTTCTGCAAAAGGTTCTGTATCACCTTTACGAAGTAAGGCAATAAAATGTCCTTCTCCATGAATCTTATGAGGCCATAACCTTATACAATGCTTCAATTCTTGCCTGCCATTGCCCCATTCCGGTCTTCCAAAGTCAAACCCATCATAGGATATACCTAATTTCTCCTGTACTTCTTGGTCCGGAATTGCATTAATAACTTGAAATTCCGGGAACTTCTCAAGTAGATAGGAAATGGTGCCTTCATCCTCTTCCGGTGAGAAGGTACAGGTAGAATATAGCATTAATCCGCCCGGTTTTAGCATCCGAGCCGCAAAGGTAATAATTTCTTTCTGCAATTTATTGTAGTAATCCACACCGTACTGTTCCCAATTTTTCATGATGGCCGGACTCTTACGGAACATTCCTTCTCCGGAGCAAGGAGCGTCAATCAGTATCTTATCAAAATACTCCGGAAATACTTCAGCCAACTTGTTTGGTGCTTCTGACACAACAAGCGCATTGGAGATTCCCATAAGTTCTATGTTTTTTAATAGTGCTTTTGCTCGGGAATTACTGATATCATTTGAAACCAAGATGCCTTTGCCTTTTAATTTTGCGCCTAGTTCGGTACTTTTACCACCGGGAGCCGCACAAATATCCAGTACTTTATCTCCCGGTTCAATAGGAAGCAGGCTTGCAGGTGTCATAGCACTTGGTTCCTGTATATAATACAAACCTGCATAATAGTAAGGGTGTTTCGCAGGCTGCTCTTCTCCATCATAATAGTATCCATTCGGTATCCATGGAATTCGTTTTATAGAAAAAGGACAGATTTTTTCAAATTCTTCCGGGGTAATCTTTAATGTGTTTACCCGCAAACCACTATAATGTGGTTTCGAGTAACACTCCTTAAAGGCTTCATATTCCTCACCCAAAAGCATTCTCATTCTGTCCTCAAATAATCCTGGTAAATTCATCTCTTCACTCCATTGTCATATCAAATCTTAATGCAAACTTTGAGCCCGATAACGTTGCGCAATTTTATCCAAATCCTCACTGAACTTCACTAACTGATCCTGATTTCCGTTCTGGTAAATGCGAAAGAAATCGTCCTGTATCTTAATCACTTCCTGTTTATTAGCAACCTTATACAGGTTCTGTATATTGGTAAGGATATCCGCAACTACATTCGCTTTAATTGTAAATGAGTTCTGTGCATCCATGATCTCATCCCGAACCACCGACATCTCTCGATCAAGTACAAGCACGGCATCAGCAGCTGAAGAAAGTCGTTCCCGAATATGCTCCGGCATATTGTGCTTATATTTATATTGTAAAGAATGCTCAATCGTAGCCCAAAAATTCATTGCCAAAGTTCGAATCTGTATCTCAACTTGCAGTTGTTTCTTTCCTTTCAATGTTTCTACATCATAGTATACAATCATATGGTAGGAACGGTAACCGCTTTTTTTCGCGTTCGTAATATAATCCTTTTCGCTTTTAACACGCATATCCGAACGGTTTCTTATGATATCAACCACTTTATAAATATCCTCTACAAACTGGCAAATGATGCGGATTCCTGCAATGTCCTCTATCTTTTCCTCGAAATCTTTAAGATCGATATTCTTCTTCTGCGCTTTTTCCAAAATACTTGATATCGTCTTTACTCTGCCGGTTACCTGTTCGATCGGTGAATAGGCTCCGACACGACGATATTCATTAATGATATAATTGAATTTTGTTAGCAATTCATCTACAGCCAAACTATATGGTCCAAGTATTTCTCTCCAAAGTTGTATTTCCAAATTTATTTACCCCCCTGCTTAACAGAATAACTATTCTTCCAGTGACAGCATCATCATGGATAGGATTGCTAATCCTGCAGTTTCTGTTCTTAGAATACGTTTTCCTAAAGTGATTGGATGAATGTTATTTTCACGAGCCAATGCAATCTCCGATTCTTCAAAACCACCTTCAGGCCCAATAAATATGCCGATGGAAGAATATTGCTTGATTTTATTCATAATCTCTCGGGTAAATTCCATACCTTCTGCATTCTCATAAGGAATAATTCCAAGGTCCATATTCCTGCATTTAAGAATGGCATCTTGATAGGTTATCACCGGATGGACATTTGGGATGATTCCACGACCGGACTGCTTAGCTGCACTTTCTGCAATCAATTGCCATCGCTCCAACTTCTTTCGTTCCTTTTTCCTATCCTCAAGTTTAACGATGACACGTTTGGTCATAACAGGTACAATTTCGTAGACTCCTAGTTCAACTGCCTTTTGTATAATCAGTTCCATCTTATCCTTCTTAGGAAGTCCCTGAAATAATGTAATCTTTGCTTTCAGTTCGGTACCGGTTTCCTGTACCGATACTACATTCGTAGTAATCTCGTTTTCCGATACCTTATCTATTATACAATAACAATCTTTTCCTTGTCCATTGCAAATTATGAGTTCATCCCCTTGCTTCATGCGCAGTACATTTTTAATATGATTAACATCACTGCCGGTAATGGTAATGGTATCATTATGAAACTGGTCCTCTGTAACATAAAATCGGTGCATGGTAGTCTCCTTATTGTTCCAAAAGTTTTACTTATCATTACAAAGTTATATTGATACATTCATTTAAGCTATTTTACCTATCGTAACATACGATTTCAATGTATGCCAAATAATTAGCACTATTTCTATTATATAGTAAAAGGAACATACGTTCAATATAGATTTTTGAAACCTTACATATATCCATTTTTTACTTGCTGATATCCTTAAGACGAATGCGATCATATTAGCACAGCAAAATCCTCCCAGTCCCATCAAACGATGTTACTAGGAGGATATTATAACCTTATAAATCTTCCTTATGAATTCTTTTTTGCCACAAAGGAAACCCAATCATTCATATGATTCGTCTCCTCAATAATAAAGTGATTCTTTTGTAAAGCTTCTTTCACTGCTTCTTCTTTGGTATTGATAATCCCGGAGCAAATAAAGATACCACCGGATTTAAGATTCTCTCCAATGACATCAGCTAAAGGAATAATAACATCTGCCAAAATGTTAGCAACAACGATATCGAACTTCTCTTTACCGATACGCTCGCGAACGCCGCCATCCTCGATGATGTTGCCGGTGATAAAGCTTAAATCACCATCCTGTATCGTAAGGTGGTTAACCTCGGCATTCTCGATTGCGGCATCAGTAGCATGAACATCAATATCAATTCCAAGCACTTCCTTCGCGCCCAGCTTCTTTGCTATAATCGCAAGGATACCGCTGCCTGTTCCCGCATCCAAAAGGACATCACCCGGCTTCATATATTTCTTAAGAGCCAGAATACAAAGCTTTGTTGTTTCATGCGATCCGGTACCAAAGGCTGTACCTGGGTCAATTTCAATAACAAGATCATTCTCCTTTTGGTCTTTTAGCGTTTCCCATGTTGGTTTAATTACAATGGAATCATCAATGCGGAATGGCTTAAAATACTGCTTCCAATTATTCATCCAATCTAAATCCTGCGTCTCAGACACGGTAATATTACAGCTTCCAACAGAAACAAACTGGGATAGTTCCTGCAAGCCTTCCCTTACTTTTGCTAATATCTCTTCCGTATTGTCATTGGGATCAATATAGAAATTCACCATTGCTGTTCCATCATCCTCTTCCATAATAGGAAGAATATCAACGAACATTTGCTTCATATCTTCCTCTGATAATGGAACATTATCATGAATTTCAATACCCTCAATGCCCAAATCATTTAGCATACTGCTTACAAGATCCACAGCCGCTGTTGTCGTTTCTAAACTAAATTTTGTCCACTTCATTGCAATCTCCCTAATCTTTATTATTGTAAAAAGCCCAGATTACAAAATATACTTCGCTAATTTGCATTAACAATCTTCTCCAAGTAGTTAGGAATATATTACAATGAGCAACTGTATGCAATCGTTGGTATTAGGCCATGTATTTTATGCCCTTATATACCACTACGTACTGCATTCAAGCGGGAGCGTGTTACAAATGTAATGGTTTCCATACTACTTGTTAATGTACTTATTATGCAAACTTAATATGCAAATTAGCGAAGTTATATATTGTTATTATTTTTCTCTATTTTAGATGCTTTTCATCGTATTCTTCATTTCCAGAACTTCTTTTTCCCTTTCTCTTTCTCTGGTTCACTGCTACTGCTTCGATTTCCTGTCATTGCTTCATCAAATTTACGAAGAAGTTCTTTCTGTTCAGCAGTCAGACTGGTAGGAACCTGTACAACTAAAGTAACATAGTGATCTCCACGTATGTTCTTGTTGCGTAGGGATGGTACCCCTTTTTCTCTTAAACGAACTTTGGTATCCGTCTGGGTACCGGGTTTTACATTATAGATTATGTCCCCATCCACCGTATTTATCCGTATATCTCCTCCTAGTGCTGCAGTAGCAAAGGAAATTGGTACAGTTGAGAAAATATCATAGTCCTGCCGTTGGAAAATCGGATGTCTGCTAACTTCAACTGCTACTAAAAGGTCGCCCCTTGGTCCACCGTTGATACCCGGCTCACCCTTTCCACGAATACGAACACTTTGGCCATTATCAATACCAGCCGGAATAACAACCTTAATCTTCTTACGACTGGTGATATAACCTTCACCGCGGCAATCCGGACATCTCTCTTTAATTCTTTTACCGGTACCGCGACAATCCGGACAGGTTTGCACATTACGTATCATACCGAACAGAGACTGTTGTGTATAAACAACCTGTCCTTTACCACCACATTTGTGACAGGTTTCTATACTCGTACCATGCTTTGCCCCGGTACCATGGCAGGAGGAACATTCATCTTTGAGGTTAAGCTCCAGTTCTTTTTCTGTTCCAAACACGGCCTCTTCAAAGCTAATTCTGACAGAGGTTCTGAGATTTGCTCCTTGCATTGGTCCATTATTAGCACGTCTGGAACGACCTCCACCAAAAAGATCACCAAAGATGTCTCCAAAGATATCACCCATATCCATGCCGCCAAAATCAAATCCACCGCCACCGGCACTTTGATCGAATGCAGAATGACCAAATTGATCATATTGCCTACGTTTTTCAGGATCACTTAGGATAGCATAGGCTTCGGAAGCTTCCTTGAACTTTGCTTCTGCATCCTTATCCCCCGGATTCGTATCTGGATGGTACTTCTTGGCTAGTTTTCTATATGCTCTTTTTATTTCGTCATCCGTTGCTGATCTGCTAACGCCTAAGACCTCATAATAATCTCTTTTTTCTGCCATCTTCTCCTTCACCTTTCATAACACAATTCATTTATTATGGGAAACAGGCAGTAATTATACTGCCTATAGAATTTTCAAAATCATATCAATAATTACACAAATACTGCAATCTATTTTGTCTAATATATCGGACTATTTCATCCACTTTAACGACTAAATCCTACTCTCTTAATAAAGATTTAAACACACTCAATAATCATGCAAATTTAATTAGGTATTGTTCTTAGTTACTTAAGTGACATACAAAAATAATAAAATATCATTCGTAATACCTAAGCAAACATTATTAAGCATCAATTGTAAAATACGGAATTAACATTCATAAAATAAATCCCTATTATAATTGGGGGATAGCGAGGTACGAATATAGAATATTTAATTCCTCGAAAATGCAATTCTATCCTATGAAAAACTCACGAAACCTATCATACTAGATATGTTCTCAACAGTCAAGCAGCGCTTATATACCTATATGCAAGAACTGGAGTGCCTTTCATAAGGCACTCCATTCCTGCTGTTAAAATTGTCAAATGCGAATTATACCTCTTTGTAATCTCCGTCAACAACGTCACCTTCATAGGTATCATTTGTGCCAGCATTACCTGCGTCAGACATATTCGGACCTGCTCCGGCAGCGTTTTGCTCATATAATTTAGCAAATAAAGCCTGCGCATCGTTCATTAATTTTTCTTTTGCATTCTTAATATCTTCAACTTCACCATCGGTCATAGCCTCAGGATTTGTCTTTTCAATAAGCTCTTTTAATCTCTTTAAGTCTTCCTCCACTGTTTGCTTAGAAGAAGCATCGATTTTATCACCGACTTCGCTTAATGCTTTTTCTGTCTGGAATACTAAGCTGTCAGCTTCATTTCTGGTATCAACCGCTTCCTTACGTTTCTTATCCTGAGCTTCATATTCTTTAGCTTCTTTAATTGCCTTCTCGATTTCATCATCCGAAAGATTAGAGCTTGCTGTGATTGTAATATGCTGCTCTTTACCGGTACCCAGATCCTTCGCAGATACATTTACGATACCATTTGCATCGATATCGAAGGTAACTTCAATCTGTGGAACACCTCTCTTTGCTGGTGGAATACCATCCAGACGGAAGCGTCCGAGACTCTTGTTATCCTTAGCAAATTGTCTTTCACCTTGAAGAACGTGGATATCAACTGCTGTCTGGTTATCTGTTGCTGTTGAGAAAATCTGGCTCTTTCTTGTAGGAATGGTTGTATTTCTTTCAATCAATTTGGTAGCAATACCGCCAAGGGTCTCGATGGAAAGTGATAATGGTGTAACGTCCAATAGAAGGATATCTCCTGCACCGGCATCACCTGCAAGTTTACCACCTTGAATGGAGGCACCAATTGCAACACATTCATCCGGGTTCAAAGATTTGCTTGGTTCATGACCAGTCAGCATCTTAACCTTTTCCTGAACTGCAGGAATACGTGTAGAACCGCCAACCAGTAATACTTTACTTAAATCGGAAGGGCTTAATCCGGCATCTCTTAATGCATTTTGCACCGGTACTGCTGTTCTTTCTACCAGATCAGCCGTTAACTCATCGAATTTTGCACGCGTAAGGTTCATATCGAAATGCTTAGGTCCATCTGCAGTTGCAGTAATGAAAGGAAGATTGATATTGGTAGTAGTAGCAGAGGATAACTCTTTCTTAGCTTTCTCTGCTGCTTCCTTCAATCTCTGTAAAGCCATCTTATCTGTAGATAGATCTACGCCTTCTGTCTTCTTGAATTCATCAATCATGTATCGTACGATTCTCTCATCAAAGTCATCACCACCAAGGTGGTTATCACCGGAGGTAGCTAATACTTCAATTACGCCATCACCGATCTCAATAATGGATACGTCAAATGTACCACCACCAAGATCGTATACCATAATTTTCTGCTCTTTCTCATTATCAAGGCCATATGCCAAAGCTGCTGCTGTAGGCTCGTTGATAATTCTCTTTACATCAAGACCTGCGATTTTACCAGCATCCTTGGTTGCCTGTCTCTGTGCATCGTTAAAATATGCAGGTACCGTGATAACTGCTTCTGTTACCTTTTCACCCAAGTAATTCTCCGCATCTGCTTTCAATTTTTGAAGTATCATCGCGGAAATTTCCTGTGGAGAATATTTCTTATCGTCGATTTTTACTCGATAATCGGTACCCATATGTCTTTTAATAGAAGAAATTGTTTTATCAGCATTGGTTACTGCCTGACGCTTTGCAGGCTCACCAATAAGACGCTCTCCTGTCTTTGTAAAAGCTACTACAGAAGGAGTTGTTCTTGAACCTTCGGTGTTAGTAATAACAACCGGTTTACCACCTTCCATAACGGCCACACATGAGTTTGTGGTACCTAAGTCAATTCCTATAATTTTTCCCATATACGTTTTCCCTCCTAATATTATGAAAACATGATAATGTTAGTTATCTATGTTCGAATAACGAATATGCAAATAATTAACATAAAAATAAACTTCGTTATCCAGTGTAAAAATTAATTTGAAATTTAAATGCTAATTTTCAAATTAATTTACAACTTTCACCATGCTATGGCGTACGACGATATCATGGTAGATATAGCCTTTCTGGAACTCATCGGAAACAATGTTTGAACCTAAGGTTTCATCTTCTCCATGCATTACTGCATTATGAAGATTTGGATCAAATTCTTTACCAACCGCATCGATTGGCTTTACACCAATCTCTTCGAGAGCGGTAAGCAGTTGCTTGTAAATCATTTCAACACCTTTTGCGAAAGCACTTTCCTTTTCTTCCTCAGAAATAGCATTTAAGCCTCTTTCAAAATTATCAATGATTGGAAGTAACTTCTCAATAACACTCTTAACTCCCAGATCAAACATTTGGCTTTTTTCTTTCTCGGTACGTTTTCTGAAATTATCGAATTCCGCCATAGTTCTCATAATGCGATCCGATAATTCTTCGATTTTCTTATCTTTTTCTTCTAACTCTTTTGACTTATTATTCTTAAAGAATTTACCAATCTTTTTCTGAACCGTATCCTCATCCGATTTCTCATCATCAGGATTCATCGCTTCCTCTGCATTATCTTCAGAGTTTTCTTTCGTTTCCTCTGTGTTTGTATCATTATTTCCTGTAGGATCTTCTGCGTTATCTCCTATTATCTTATCAGATTCTTCATGCACTTTTGTTGTGTCTGCTTCCTCTGTATTTTCTGTTTCCATAGAATTTTCCTTTGATGCTTCCATTTCTTCTTTCATTTTTTTCTCCTTTTCCATGGCAGCTTTCATTACCTCAATTGTTTTATCCTTTTCATCCAATTCTTAGTAACCACCTTTCACTTTCCTATGTTTTCTTTTTAAATATATCATCCAACTGCACCATTAAAGTCTGCAGGGTACTAACAACTTTTTCATAATCCATACGCTTTGGCCCGATTATACCTACCTTGCCATATACGCCTTCCTCAATTTCGTAGGTAGCCGTTACTACAGCGCAATCTTTCATCGTTTCAATCGGTGTCTCACTTCCGATATAAACTTGAATTCCTCGGCTTTCCTCGCCGTCCATTTTATCTTGGATGATCTCGGTTAGCATTTTCTTTTCTTCCAAGGTATATAGAAGCTCGGACGCTTTTTCACGATCACTAAGCTCTGGATATTTAAGAATATTGGTTGCTCCGGATGTATAGATTTCAAAATCATCACTTTCGGAAACAGCCTGCATGATTGCTTCTAAGATATCATTCACAATCGTTTGGTAATCTCCCGCCTGTTCCTTCATCTTTGAAATTACCGGAAGGTTTATCTCAGCCAAATCCAGGCCTTGTAGAAATGTATTTAACATAATATTTAGTTTTAATATCGTTTCTCTATTTAAGGAGTTCGCTACATTAATGATTTTATTTTTAATGATATTACCTTCAAATACAAGCACAGCAAGTATTTGATTTTCGTCAATTTCCGTTAACTGAATAAACTTAACTTTTTTCCTGTACTGCGGTGTTGTAACCATTGTGGTATAGTTCGTATTCACCGCCAATAATTTCGCTACTTGTTGAAGCAGATTCTCTAATTTATCTGCCTTCTCTATCAAAATATTCTTCATATCATTTACTTCTTGTACTTTATCTTCCAACAGCATATCGACATAGAGACGATAGCCTTTATCGGTTGGAATACGACCTGCGGAAGTGTGCGGCTGCACAATGTAACCAAGCTCCTCCAAATCAGACATCTCATTACGAATAGTAGCTGAACTAAGGTTAAGATCCGTATATTTCGAAATGGTTCTGGATCCCACGGGCTCACCGGTATCCAAATAGTTTTGGATAATTGCTTTTAGAATTTTCAATTTTCTTTCACTAAGTTCGTGCATGATCCACCACCATTCTAAACTTACAATCATTCAGATACTTTAGCTACCGCTTGTTTTCTTGTTAGCACTCACCTTTAAAGAGTGCTAATATATTATATAAAATAGCACTATCAATTTCGTTTGTCAAGAATATTTTACAAGTTTTAATAGAATTTTTTATGCTGTTATGATAAGAGGAAATGCGATAAAACATAGTTACTGATATCAATGCCATACTCCGTTAACGCTATCCTGTTTCCTTCTATTTTCAGCAGTTGCTTGGAAACCAATGCAGGAATAACATCCTTATATACCTCATGGATATTTCGGTGAAATCTTTGCTGAAATTCATTGCAATCAACGCCATCAATTAACCTTAATCCAAGATACATAAACTCTTCCATTTGATTCTCCAGGGATTGTTCTCTGATTTCCGTTCGAAGTATCATAGGTAGCATATCAGAATCTTTGTTTTGTTGGCAAAGATTAATATATTGCTTAAGGTCAGGTATGTTTCGAAATCTTTCATTATAAAATAAGCTGGCTGATCCAAGCCCTAACCCCAAATAATCCGTTCCATTCCAATAGGAAATATTATGTTTACATTCATATCCTTTCTTTGCATAGTTTGAAATTTCATAACGATAGTATCCGCTTTCTTGGAGGATTTCTTTCGTTCGGTGATACATCAATCGATCCGTTTCTTCATCCGGAAGTTCTTTTTGATACAACGCTCCTTCCCCGTAACGTTCAAAAAACGGAGTACCTTCCTCGATAATCAGACTATAGGCTGATATGTGTTCCGGTTCCAGTGCTATTACCGTTCTTAATGTATTCTCCCATGACGGAATCGTTTGCCCGGGAAGCGCTGACATTAAATCGATATTAATATTATGAAATCCTACGCTCCTTGCCAATGAGTAATTATCAGCAAATTGCTCATAGGAATGAATCCTTCCCAGCAATTTAAGCTCATTGTTGTTCACTGATTGGAGACCAAAGCTCAAACGGTTGAAGCCCGCCTTTTTATAAGTTTCCAGCTTTTCTAGATTTACATTTCCCGGATTAACTTCTATCGTTGCCTCCAAGCTGCTCCAATCGATGGAAAACGTATCATTAATCGCTTCCATGACAGAGGCGATATGGGAAGGATGGATTGCAGACGGCGTTCCTCCACCGAAAAATATGGTAGGAACCATATAATCTCCTGTTAATCCCTTATAGCTTCTAATTTCCGTAAGCAATGTCTGAATATAGCTTTCCTGCATTTTCTCCGTTGCAGGAGCCGAAAGGAAGTCACAATAATCGCATTTTTTTACGCAAAACGGGATATGAATATATAATCCCAAATTCTTTTTTGTATTTGTATTTTGATCCAATGTTTTTCTCCTTTCATGAGAAAAGCTGTTCCTCCTTCAACCCCCATTCTATTAATATAAAGGCTAAGGCGGAACAGCTATATTTAGTATCTAGTCTTCGTCCAATTTTAATACACTCATGAAGGCACTCTGAGGAATTTCAACATTTCCAACCTGTCTCATTCTCTTCTTACCTTCCTTTTGTTTCTCCAGAAGTTTCTTCTTACGAGTGATATCACCACCGTAACATTTTGCAAGTACGTCCTTACGCATTGCTTTTACCGTTTCTCTTGCTATGATTTTACTGCCAATCGCAGCTTGTATCGGGATTTCAAAGAGCTGTCTCGGGATTTCTTCCTTCAACTTTTCACACATTTTTCTTCCACGTTCGTATGCACTATCAGCGTGAACAATAAAGGTTAAGGCATCCACTTCTTCTCGGTTTATTAAGATATCCAGTTTTACTAACGAAGCTCTCTGATAACCTTTTAGCTCATAATCAAAGGAAGCATATCCCTTTGATCTTGACTTAAGTGCATCAAAGAAATCATAAATGATTTCATTTAAAGGAAGGTCATACTTAAGCACAGCTCTCGTTTGCTCCATATATTCCATGCCAAGATATACGCCCCTTCTTTCCTGGCACAGTTTCATTATGGAACCGACAAATTCTGTTGTAACCATGATTTCTGCAGAAACCACAGGTTCTTCCATATATTCAATCTGTGACGGATCCGGAAGATTCGTAGGGTTTGTTATCTCAAGGACTTCACCATTTGTCTTATAAACTTTATAGATAACGCTTGGAGCCGTTGTTATAATATCCAAATTATATTCGCGTTCCAATCTCTCTTGTACGATTTCCATGTGTAAAAGTCCAAGAAAACCGCAACGGAACCCGAATCCCAATGCGACGGAAGTTTCCGGCTCAAACTGGAGTGCCGCATCATTTAGCTGCAGCTTTTCTAAAGCATCACGAAGGTCAGGATATTTCGCACCATCCACAGGATACATACCACAGAAAACCATGGATTGCACTTTCTTATATCCGGGAAGTGGATTGGCGCAAGGACGGCGATTATCGGTTACGGTATCACCAACTTGCGTATCCTTTACATTTTTCAAACTTGCAGTAAGATAACCAACCATACCGGCGGAAAGTTCATCGCACGGCATAAACTGCCCTGCGCCAAAGGTTCCAAGCTCAACTACTTCAGCAACAGCCCCTGTCGCCATCATGCGAATCTGCGTACCTTTGCGTACCGTACCCTCTTTCACTCGGCAGAAGATAATAACGCCCTTATAGGAATCATACTTTGAATCAAAAATGAGCGCTTTCAAAGGAGCTTCCGGATCTCCTGCCGGCGCAGGAATTTTTGTTACAATTTGCTCCAGTACTTCATCAATATTGATTCCCTGTTTCGCAGAAATCAGCGGAGCATCATGTGCTTCCAGACCAATGACATCCTCAATCTCCGCTTTTACTCTTTCCGGATCTGCACTTGGAAGATCGATTTTATTAATAACCGGCATAATCTCCAAATTATGATCCAATGCAAGATATACATTGGCCAAAGTCTGCGCTTCAATTCCCTGTGCTGCATCCACGACAAGAATTGCGCCTTCACAGGCAGCTAAGCTTCTGGACACTTCATAAGTAAAGTCAACGTGTCCCGGGGTATCAATTAAGTTAAAGATATATTCCTCGCCATTCTTTGCTTTATAAATGGTTCGAACCGCCTGCGCCTTTATCGTAATTCCTCTTTCCCTTTCCAGATCCATATTATCCAGAACCTGCTCCTGCATCTCACGACTGGTTAAAGCGCCTGTCATTTCGATAATACGATCTGCCAGCGTTGACTTGCCATGATCCACATGAGCAATAATGCAGAAATTTCTAATCTTACTTTGATCTATAGCCATCGTATTCCTCCTACGTGTTAATACTAAGATAAATACAAAACGAACAAGTAGAATTATTAACCAACCGGCTTTATCTTACTTGTCATGAATACTCTATAAATTAATCCTTAACTACCTTCGTATGGAATTCTATCCAGAATTTCTATTACTCGATAATCGATTATATCATAACCATCAAACAGTGACAAGAATTTAAAAAATAAGCAATACAAATATATCTCGCTATGACATATATCGATTTATTTTCATCGGATAAAAGGCGGAGTGGTAACGTAACCCACTCCGCCTTTATATAACTATTCCATTACTTAAAAGGCCGGAAAATAATATGCTTCCCCAAGAAGTCCTAGGAATATTATCCCCGGTTTTTAAAGATTCTTGCGTACGGTTTTTATATGTATCACTTTCCCTGCAGAACAGTATCAAGGACTTCAGCAAACGGTTCCATCGCATTTCTTGCCTGTTCGACCGTATTATTCACTGTGCCCAGCTCAATAAGAAGCGATTTCGGCCGAAAATGTAAGTTATAACGGTAACATTTTAGATAATTGCGCATAAAGAGTCCCGGATAGAGATCCAAGGATTTTAGTTGCAGTTGAAAACTAAAGGCCAAGTTATCTTGCAGATTTGGATTATCATGATTTGGAAGCGGCCCATTCTGATCCCTGCTAAGACCGTTAAATAACATAATCTGGGCTGTCTCTTTTCCATTGATTTTCGTTGTTATTGCTTCTCCGGAATTTCTATGTAGATCAATAAGAACTTCAATGGAAGGATATTTATTCAGGGTTTCTTGCAGGGCTTTGCTAGCATAATTATAGGCCAAATTTCTGCTGTCTTTTTGGGATAGGGTATCATAGGCCGTCCTATCGTGAATTACATTATACCCGTACTTCTCTTCCAAAATACTTGCAAGGTAATTTCCTATTCCAACTACCGTATCCTCTTCCACTCCCGGCCTGCTATCTTTAAATGCCTCTGAACCATGCGTATGATAGATTAAGATCTGTGGCTTATCATTGGTCTGTTTCATCGTCATATCCTTATTTAAAAATGCTTCGACATCAAATAAAGGCTCGGTAACCTTCGTAGTTTTATCCACAATGTAAAAATGACGGATCAGGAAATTTAAATCCTTTAACTGCTCCATGGTAAATCTTGTACCATCATTCGCTACAAAGGTTTCTACCGTTAAGCCATCATATACCTGTTCAACATCTGCATTTTCCTGTGCCTTAACGTCACCTTCCAGGATATCTATCTTAACTTCATCATTAATATCCAACGCTTCATCCCCGGGCATTTTTAGCGAACCATTGGTTAAAATGTATTCCTTGGTTAACATACTGCTCGATATTCTCTGAAAACCGATTCTATTTTCCGGTTCCTCCTCAATCGTACCGTTGTCACTTTGCTCTGTTTCGATATCATAGATATCTCCTTGCTGCACAGTCGGTATTCCCTGCGCCCGGACCTTTGTATCTTGCCCAATAAAATGGGAAACCGCAAATTTATCATCAACGAAATTTATCGGGAATTCATAACTATCTTTTTCGTTCCTCGTATAAGAAATCAGTCCACAACTCTTTTCCATGATGTGTAAACTCAATCTTGACAGAAACGTCTCTTCCATTTCATCCGTAGCTTGGCCCATATCTTCGGAAAAGGATATTACTGCAAAGCGTATCAAAAGATACACGGAGACAAGCAATATCATGAACCATATCATGTACTTTAAATTTCTTTGCATCCAGTAATAATGTTTTCTCATTTTAAGCCTCCCGCTTATAACAAACAATGCCTCAGGAATATAGCCTTATTCATTATATTCGGAAAACTTATTTTTAATACCCTGTCCAGAAATTTTCTCAGTTTGTTTTACACCGGTTGTGCAAAGCAAGAATTTAATGCTTCCGATACCGTATAACTGATTCTTTTAACTGCTTCGTCAATATTTTTCGGTGTTACAAACATATTATCCATGGTTTGATTACGAATCTCGGAAACAAATTGAAAGATTTCATTTTCATCAAATCCGGTTTTCTCCATGTATTGTGTCAGAGTATCCGCAACAATGGTTACTGCATCTACAACCGTCGGTACACCCAATGCGATTACTTTAACCCCTAGCGTTTCCTCGTTCAATGCCTTACGGTTGTTACCGATACCAGATCCCGGGCTGATTCCCGTATCCGTTAATTGTACAGTTGTATTCAATCGGTTAATGCTGCGTGAGGCTAATGCGTCAACAACGATAATCAGCTTTGGATGCGTTTCCTCGATGATACCTTTGATAATCTCTGAGGTTTCCATACCAGTTTGTCCCATAACCCCAGGAGAGATTGCACTGACATTGCCCAATTTATTTCTTTTTCTAAACTCATCACCGTATTCTTTGATCAAATGCCTGGTAACAAATAAATTATCGACTACATAGGGTCCCAATGCATCCGGAGTTACTTCCCTATTTCCTAACCCAACGATTAAAATTTCATCCTTTGTATAATCTCCTGCAAGTTTTAATAAATTTTTGGCAATGGTATCCGCTACCGGTTTGTTGTAATCCTCATCCGCTTGACTAAGCTCCGGTGCCTCAATCGTTATATACGTACCAATTGGTTTTTGCATTGCTTTTGCACCGCGCTCATCCTTTATTTCAACCGTGGATACCCGTATCTTATTTTCTTCATCATATTCTTCCGTTAAAATGACGCCCTGTATCTCAACATCATCCTCAGGAAAGCTCTCCCTTGCCTCCAGTGCCAAGTCTGTCCTAACCCGATACTCCATGAACGATTACCTCCATATTCCTTTCCTTTTTTAAGCATACCAATATTATTTTTGCTTAAATCACAAAGTTTTATTGTACAATAATAATCAGCAGGAATAAAATTTCCATTACAGTATCATTATAAATATTGCATTCTCTTATATTTTCTACCAATCAATTTTAAATTATGTATTGACAGAACCAATATGTTATAATACTATAATAGAGTATGTTTTCATTAAAACGTCCGTGTCCGCCGAATTTAATGAAACAATTGCTTCGAAACAACCAAACCCAAGATTGGCATCCACTCTCTAAATTGTTGTCCTTGGTGCCCTGGTTGGTCAAAAATTATATTTGGAGGTGTAATAATTGGCTAACATTAAATCTGCTAAAAAGAGAATCAAAGTTATTGAGACTAAAACAGCTAGAAATAAAGCGATTAAGTCAAAAGTTAAGACAATGATTAAAAAAGTAGATGCTGCTGTTGCTGCTGGTGACAAAGAACTTGCGAAAGCTGCTTTATCTCAAGCTGTAGCTGAGATCCATAAAGCTTGCTCTAAAGGTGTATACCACAAGAATACTGTTGCAAGAAAAGTTTCCCGTTTAAGCAAGGCTGTTAATAACATCGCTTAATAATTGATAGATGAATTTAAACAAGATGAATTGGTACCAATTCTCTTGTCATGAATAAAAAGAATTGGTAATCCAATTCTTTTCTTAAAATTTTAGAGGCTTTCCTATTGGAAAGCCTCTATTTTTATTCAAGTTAAAAAGAATTGGCTTGCCAATTCAATTAAATTGCAAAAGAAATGGCAAACCAATTCTTCCTATATCTTGCAACATTTCGTTTTACCGATAGATGCCTTCGCTTCTTACTTCTAAGTAATTTAGGATATAATTTACGGCTTCTCCTCTGGTAACATGATCCTTAGGATTGAACATATTACCCGTTTCCGCTTCCATAATACCTAATCCCTTCACTAAAGCCACCGCTCCAAGATATTTTATATTAATTGTATTTTCATCCGCATAATCCGTGCGATAAATTCCAGATAGTTTGGCAACCTCTTCAAGTCCTAATTCTTTAATAAAGTTCATTGCTAATTCTTCCTTCGTAATCAAAGTCTGATCTACCGTCTTTGTATCAGCTTGGTTACCATAACCTATACTTAAGAGCAAGGAATTAATCTCGCCTATCGTGATTGCTTTATCAGGGTAGAAATATTCCCCTGCAAACCCAATATTCATATCGGCGAGTAACAAAATCTTCTTATACTCATCCGTTTCTGGAACATCTTTATATACATAAGGTTTTCCTTCTTTATAAACCTCTCCGTTATAGTCCAACTTCTCACCGGTAAATGGAGAGATAAAGGAAGGATATATGTCAGGACGGTAAACCAAACGAATTTCATTGGTTGTGGTGTAAGAAGTTGTAAGTTCCGGAACATTTATGGATCGGTTGGTATTTACTACGTTAATCTCATATTTTAATCCATAGCCATCATCTTTCAGATAGTG
>Ga0207747_1001060_pt1 | contig 22551 bp, 20 predicted proteins | sample HigsolmetaGSP11D_FD_184839 | JGI IMG/M metagenome (GOLD analysis project Ga0207747, IMG submission 184839) | High solid enriched microbial communities from the Joint BioEnergy Institute, USA - SP1-1-D (SPAdes) | ecosystem: Engineered > Bioreactor > SSF (Solid state fermentation) > Aerobic >...
GCCTTCCCCGGTGAAAGAACATTGGTAATCATGGTCATTTTTTCTTTGCAACAGGAATCCGGTGGCAAGGTAAATTTTTTGACGATCATAGCGGACCGGGTACCCGCCGCGGAAGAATCAGCGAAAAAGGCAGAGAAATCGGCGGGTACGCATCTAGTATCAGCGGAAAGCAGAGAGAAATCAGCGGTACTCCGCAATGATACACCAGCGGGTATCTTCCGGTATATAAAAAACCGGCATGCAAAAGCGCTGCATGCCGGTAGAGTCCGCCATTATTTCGCAGCAATGGCAATTTCGCCGCCGCGGACTTCCGCTTTTAAGTTTTTCACTTCCGGATGGTCGAGAATAAAGTCGGCAATCCGGTCTTCCACTTTTTCCTGGATGACACGGCGGATCGGGCGTGCGCCAAATGCCGGGTCATAACCGAGGTCAGCGATTTTTTCTTTTGCTTCTTCCGATACTTCAAGCGTAATCGCTTGTTCTTTCAACATTTCACTCAATTCGCCGAGCATCAAATCCACAATTTTGATCAAATGTTCTTTTTCAAGCGATTTGAATTCAATGATGCTGTCAAAACGGTTCAAAAATTCCGGTTTGAAGAATTCGCCGAGAGAGTCGAGGATATTCGATTCTTTGATCGCTTCGCTCTTCGCAAATCCTACTTCTTTATGCTTAAATTGGGTGCCTGCGTTGCTTGTCATAATAATGACGGTATCTTTGAAGCTGACCGTTCTGCCCTGCGCATCGGTCAAGCGACCGTCGTCCAAAATTTGTAGGAACATGTTCAAAACATCCGGGTGCGCCTTTTCAATTTCGTCCAGCAAAATGATGCTGTACGGGTTGTGGCGCACTTTCTCCGTCAATTGCCCCGCATCTTCGTAACCGACGTATCCGGCAGGGGCACCGATCAATTTCGAAACGCTGTGTTTTTCCATGTATTCGCTCATGTCGAGGCGGATCATCGCATCTTTCGTGCCGAACAATTGTTCCGCCAAACGTTTTGTCAATTCCGTTTTCCCGACGCCGGTAGGGCCGACAAACAGGAAGGAACCGATCGGGCGGTTTTTCGCTTTCAGGCCGGCGCGTGAACGGCGGATCGCTTTCGCAACTTTCTTGACCGCTTCTTCCTGGCCGATCACTTTTGCAGCCAGGTTTTCTTCAAGATGCTGTAATTTTTGCGCTTCATCCGCTTCGAGTTTGCCGACAGGAATGCCCGTTTTCTTTTCAACGATTTCCTGGATTTGCACAACATCCACTACCGGTTTTGAAGCTTCTTGGCCTGATGCAGCCATTTCCTGCAGTTTCTCTTCTTCTTTTTTCAGTTCAGCTGCTTTTTCATAATCTTCTTTCGCGAGCGCAGCCTGTTTTTCCTGCGCAATTTCCGCGAGCCGTTTTTGGATATCTTCTTTGCTTGGCACGGTGATTGTCAAGTTCAATTTCGAGCCCGCTTCATCCATTAAGTCGATCGCTTTATCCGGCAAGAAGCGGTCTTGGATATATCGGTGCGACAAGTTTACGCAAGCTTCGATCGCTTCATCGGTATAAGTGACGTGATGGTATTTTTCATACCGGTCTTTTAAGCCGCGCAAAATCATGACTGTTTCATTGAGGCCCGGCTCATTGACTTGGACCGGTTGGAAACGCCGTTCAAGTGCAGCGTCTTTTTCGATTTGCCGGTACTCTTTCAAAGTCGTCGCCCCGATGACTTGGATTTCGCCGCGGGCAAGCGCCGGTTTTAAAATATTGCCTGCGTCCATCGAACCTTCAGCAGAACCAGCGCCAACGAGCAGATGGATCTCATCGATAAAGATGAGCACATTTTTTTGCTGTTCAAGTGCAGCAATCAATTTTTTCATCCGTTCTTCAAATTGGCCGCGGATGCCGGTATTGGCGACAAGGGATGCAACATCAAGCAAATAAACTTCTTTATTGCGCAATTTTGCAGGAACCTGTTTTTCAACGATTTTTAAAGCAAGTCCTTCTGCGATCGCAGTTTTCCCGACGCCAGGTTCACCGATTAAGACCGGATTGTTTTTATTGCGGCGATTTAAAATTTCGATTACGCGCGCAATTTCTTCGTCGCGCCCGATGACAGGGTCGATCTGGCCGGCTCTTGCAGCGGCCGTCAAGTTGCGGCCGAATTGGTCAAGAAATCCGTTGCCGCCGCCCTGCGTTTGGGTTTGCACGGTTTGTTTTGCGCCGTTCGGCTGGAATCCGTTCACATTCATTTGGTTAAAGAGATCATTGAAGTCGCCAAAGCCTCCAAAACCTCCGAAATTTCCAAATCCGTTATTCATAAACATACCTCCCCAGCTGTTTTCAAATTTTGCACGTTCTTTTTGGTAGCAAGACTGGCATAAGTTTAATGTTTTTTGATTTCCGTTCACATTTATATGCATTCCGATCGTTGCTTCGTTTTGATGGCATTTGTCGCAAAGCATCAAACATTCCTCCCTTTGATCGGTTTGATTTTGACTATCTTTGACTAATTTAATTGAAAAACAGATCAAAGTGATTTGACTTACTTTGACCTTTATTGCAAAAGTATAAATCAAAGTTTCACAAGATGCAATTGATTTGCTTCCGTGCACTTTGTTTGACCATCTTTGACCTTTACAGCTTAATTATAGAACAAAGTGATGTCGGATGCAAGATTTTTGCAATTACACATCAGCTTTGCCTTTTTATCTTTGACCATCTTTGACCTTTGCAACGACATTATATACCAAAGTTTTCGAAAACGCAAGTCATTCGCATCACCTTGGTTTGATTAATTTTAACCTTGGCTATAGTATACGGCAATGTTTTTCGGTTGTAAAGTGTTTTTTTGACTTTTTTTGACCAATTTTTCAGGCGGGCGGAACCCGATTTATCTGGGCTATTTTGATACCGATATACATAGGATAGTAGTGGGGCCCGTCCGCGGCTTTCCGTAAAATGTTTTTCATTAAAAGGGGTGCAGGTGTTGAAGCAATGGGCCGGGGCTGTGCAAATTGCGGCTGTCTATATCGGGACGGTCATCGGGGCCGGATTTGCGACAGGAAAAGAAATTGCGGAGTTTTTTACGCGTTTCGGATTATATGGGTTATTTGCCATTTGCTTTTCGGGGCTTTTGTTTATTGTGTTCGGTACAAAAATGATGGAAATCGCGATTGATTTAAGAGCAGACTCCTATGAAGAATTGAACCATTATTTATTTGGAAAAACGTTTGCCGGCGGCGTGAACTTTTTGATGATGGCCATGCTTATTGGCGTGTGCGGGGTCATGCTGTCGGGTGCAGGCGCCGTATTTCAGGAACAGCTTCATCTCAGCCGGATTACCGGCATTTCGCTCACCATCATTCTCACTTTTGCTGTCATGTGCACCGGGACGAAGGGCCTCCTCGGCGTGAATACGTTTGTCGTGCCGTTGATGATTGCGTTTAATCTGCTGCTGATGTCGCAGTCCGTCCGGGCAGAAGGATTTTTCGAATCTTTTGCGGCGCGGCCGGAAACCGGGCAGATTCCACACGCGATCCTCCGTGCATTATCCTATGCGGCTTTTAATCTCGCGCTTGCGCAGGCGGTGCTCGTTCCGCTTGCGGCAGAAGTAAAGGATAAAAGCATTGTCCGGGCCGGCGGAATATTGGGTGGGTTGTTTTTAATGCTCATCCTGATCTCGAGCCATTTGTCGCTGATAATGCTGCCGGATGTTTCGACTGTGGAAATCCCAATGGCGCATATTGTCAAAATGAGTTTCCCGGCAATTTATTCTATTTATGTGGTACTTATTTTCGGGGAGATTTTTACTTCGATCATCGGTGATGTGTACGGGCTTGAAAAACAGCTGCAAAAATACATGCCAATGAAAAGCGGGCGGATGTTTGCCCTGATTTTGGCTGCCATTGCCATGATCAGCTTTATGCATTACGGGGCGCTGCTGTCTTTTTTATATCCTTTATTTGGGTACTTCAGCCTTCTTTTTATCGTTATGCTTGGATATAAAACCATCCGGAACTAGCCGTGGCGATTTGCAAACTTTTCCATAGGTTATGTTCGTGATCAATGTTGGTGATCGCGAAATCCGCTTCGCTCATAATGCGCCGCGGGCTTCCCCGCCTGATACCCCAGCACGAGGTTTCTCTTCTTCCCCGCTTATCCCGCTGGAATCTCAGAAACAAGCGATCTCAGCAATAAAATTTAACAGAGCCTTTCCGTAAAAAAGCTGCCGCCCTGATTAATAAATTGGCAGGAAGACGACAAGCAGTAAATCAAAAGTAAGATGCGATAAAATTTGGATGGTCAGACTCCGTTTTTTTGCATAAAGCAAACCCCAAAAAACGGATCCGACAAATGCGGCAATAGCCATAATCTTTAAACTGCAGTATAGATAAACGGAAGTATTTAAAACAGCGGCGATGAGGATCGCATATTTGGGTTCCGCCTTTTTCATGAGCCGTGCCTGGACAAATGAGCGCCAGAAAATTTCTTCTCCGGGGACCAAAATGAAAACCAGCGCAAGGTAATGCCAGATCGTATCGGGGGAGAACCGCCTGTATGCCAGTACGACTTCCCTGTCAAGCCCGCCAGGCAACAGCCCCAGCACTGCATTGCCAAGCCTAAAAACGATATATAAAAGTAAACCGGAAAGGATTCCGTACATGAACAATTGGAGATAGGAAAGCTTTTCATGTTTTTCCGATTTCCCTAGAAAAACAGCATAACTGACCAAAAACAGCATTGCGCCCGAGTACAAATACCAAAAAACAGAAAGATCCTGAAAAGTAATATATAAAAGGAGATGGGCGATAATGATACTTCCCAGGAGCTTTGTATCAATCATGTTTTTTGTCACCGATAAAGCTCTCCTTTCTTAGGCTGAAAAAGAAACACCGGCTGAAAAAGGCCGTTTGTCCGGGAGACAGTCCAATGTAAAATACCAAACCTTATTTTATCAAAGAAGCGGAGAAAAAGGTATCTGGTAAAATGGCGAAAAATAATGTTAAAAATTTCACAAAATTAACAAGAAACTGTGGGAGAGTGGCTTTGGGCACCATAAAAAAGAAACTGGCGGTCGCTTCCAGTTTCTTTTCAGGTGGGGCTGATGGAGCGATTTATTCATTTAAAGCGGACTGGATAATATGGTAATTTTTATGGTTTACCACTGTTTTTTCTTCCAGCTCAAGATTTTTAAAGTTCTCCATGTACGTTAAATCGACGATGACAGAATTTTCATTTACCTTTTCAACAATGCCCTGGAGTCCGTTTTTAAATTCGATGATGTCGCCAACCTGTGCTTTTTTCAATTGAGATTCCCCCAATAGTGAAATTATTGTTACCAGTTTGCACTATTTTTCAGAAAAGTTCAAGATAAAAAATATGAAAATGAAAATTCGTTGTCTATTTTTCTAGGGGAAAAGAGAATTTGTATGGTGAGGCAGTTCTTCCGGCCAGAAAGAAATAGAGGGAATGGCAGCGAAAATGTGCTAAAATACCGCTTGGGGTGATGGATATGACGGAAGAGGAAATCAAGAACGCAATCAACCGGCTGCGCAATAGGGAAATTGAAGAATTATACGTAAAGCACGAAGATTTTATGGCGTTTCGGGAAGTGCTCGTCGTCCAGGACGATTTTAAGCATTTTAAGGGGATTGCCCAGCACGGCGGAAATGTGGTTTACCGGTATTTGGATACGCCGCGAAGTTGATTTTGCTTTATGTTTGAATAAAATCGCGCAAAGTTAAGCAAAATGAAGTTAACTCAGATGATTGTTTTATTTTTGAAGGCGTGTTATCCTATTACGGGGATTTCGTTTTATTCCCGCATTGTGCAATATTTGTCTTTTTTATGTATGATGCCCCATAAATATTGACGAAAAATGCATGGTGCTTTATTTTTAGTACTATATTAAAGAAAAGGAGTAGTTTTACCTATGGCTGAAAAACAATTCAAAGTAACGGCAGATACAGGAATCCACGCACGTCCTGCAACATTGCTTGTGCAAACGGCTAGCAAATTTGATTCAGATATCCAATTACAGTATAAGGATAAAAAAGTAAACTTGAAATCGATCATGGGTGTTATGTCCCTTGGGATCGGCAAAGGCGCTGACATTTCCATTATTGCTGAAGGAAGCGACGCCGATGATGCATTAAACGCTTTAGCTGAATTAATGAAAAAAGAAGGTTTGGGCGAATAATGTCAACAATTTTGAAAGGTATAGCAGCTTCCAACGGGATTGCGATAGCAAAAGCCTATCGCTTGGTAGAGCCTGATTTATCTTTTGAAAAAACGACTGTCCAAAATACAGCGGATGAAATTAACCGTTTTAAAGCTGCTGTGTCCGAATCCAAATCTGAATTGCAGGCGATCAGGGAGCACGCACTTCAAGCTTTGGGGCCGGACAAAGCGGCTATCTTTGATGCCCATTTGCTTGTTTTAGACGATCCGGAATTACTGACTCCGATCCAGGATAAAATCAGGGATGATCAGATCAATGCGGAATACGCATTAAAAGAAATTGCCGATATGTTCGTGACCATGTTTGAACAAATGGACAACGAGTATATGCGGGAACGCGCTGCGGATATCCGCGACGTGACAAAACGGATTTTGGCCCACCTGTTGAATGTGGAAATCCCGAATCCGAGCATGATTTCGGAAGAAGTCATTGTCATTGCCGATGACTTGACCCCTTCCGATACTGCTCAATTAAACCGCCAATATGTAAAAGGATTTGCGACAAATGTCGGGGGACGTACATCGCACTCTGCGATTATGGCGCGTTCTTTGGAAATTCCTGCAGTCGTCGGGACAAAAACCGCGATCCAGGATATCCAAAACGGCGACCTTGTCATCGTAGACGGCAACAGCGGCGATGTCCATGTGAATCCGACTCCGGAAATTGTGGACGAATACAAACAAAAACAAGAACAATACGAACAGCAAAAAGCCGAATGGGCCAAGCTGGTTAATGAAAAATCCGTATCGAAAGACGGGCACCATGTAGAACTTGTAGCCAATATTGGCACACCGAACGATTTGGAAGGCGTCATCAAAAACGGCGGGGAAGGTGTCGGCTTGTACCGTACCGAATTCCTGTACATGGGCAGGGACGAGCTTCCTTCCGAAGAAATGCAGTTTGAGGCATACAAAGCAGTGCTGGAAGGCTTAAACGGCAAACCGGTAGTTGTCCGTACGCTTGATATCGGTGGAGACAAAAAACTGCCTTATTTGCCGTTGCCGGAAGAAATGAACCCGTTCTTGGGCTTCCGTGCGATCCGCTTGTGCCTGGACAGGCAGGATATTTTCCGCACTCAGCTTCGTGCATTGCTCCGTGCGAGCGCACACGGCAACTTGAAAATCATGTTCCCGATGATTTCCAACTTGGATGAATTCCGCCAGGCAAAAGCGATCCTTTTGGAAGAAAAAGAAAAACTTGTGCAGGAAGGCGTACAAGTTTCAGATAATATCGAAGTCGGCATCATGGTTGAAATCCCTTCAACGGCGGTCATGGCAGACGTGTTCGCAAAAGAAGTCGATTTCTTTAGCGTTGGCACAAACGACCTGATCCAGTACACAATGGCTGCCGACCGCATGAACGAGCGCATTTCGTATCTGTACCAGCCATACAACCCGGCGATCCTCCGCCTTGTAAAACGCGTCATTGATGCGGCGCATAAAGAAGGCAAATGGGCCGGCATGTGCGGCGAAATGGCAGGGGACGAAATCGCAATTCCAATTCTACTCGGCCTCGGCCTTGATGAGTTCTCAATGAGCGCTTCCTCCATTTTAAGGGCACGCGCCCAAATTCGTGGCCTGAATAAATCCGACATGGAAAAACTGGCTGAGGAAGTCTTGAACCTTTCTACCAATGAAGAAGTGAAGGAACACGTGAAAAAAGTTCTTTCCAATTCATAAAAAATTTTTTCAAAAAAAGAAGGATTAATGGGGAAGAAAGCGGGTATATATAAACTATCCCGGTATTAGGGTAAGGTATTGGTATCCAGTATTGTTACAATACCGGATGTATATCGTTTCTTTCTCATTTTTCCCCCTATTTTTGCCGGACGGGTTTTCCGTTCGGCCTTTTTTGATTGGGCCGTGAAATTCGTCCCATTGTCAAAGGCGCCGCGATTCCCGCAGGGGCTTTTTGCAAGTATGTGCAAGCTTTGCGGATGCAAGGACGGGAGAAAATCGTTTATAATGAAAACAGTTGTAAATTTAACAAACCATTCAGGAGGGATTTTCGTGGATTTAGGGTTGAAAGGAAAAGCAGCGCTTGTTGTAGCTTCCAGCCAGGGACTTGGAAAGGCTGTTGCGAAACAACTCGTCCTGGAAGGGGCCAATGTCCTCATCACAAGTCGGAATGAAGAAAAATTGCAGGCGGTAAAAGATGAATTGTCCGCTTTAGGGACTGGAAATGTGGAATATGTCCGCGCCGACATCACAAACCGCGAAGACATTAAGGCAATGGTGCAAAAGGCGAAGGAAGTGTTCGGCAGGCTGGATATTCTCGTGAATAATGCAGGCGGTCCGCCAGCCGGGAATTTTGAAGATATGAGTGATGAAGACTGGCAAAAATCGTTTGAACTGAACCTGCTTTCATACATACGCATCATCCGCGAAGCATTGCCGCTTTTGAAGAAAAACGGCGGTAGGCTGATCAATATTGCCTCTTCATCGATTAAAGAACCGATTTCTGGGCTGATTTTGTCGAATACGTTCCGCACCGGTATCGTCGGACTATCCAAATCGCTTGCGGAAGAACTGGCGCCTTACAACATTCTTGTCAATACGGTAGGTCCGGGCAGGATTGCAACAGACAGAATTGTCCATCTTGATCAAGTCACTGCCGAGAAAACCGGAAAAACGGTGAAGGAAGTGCAGGCGCAGGAATTGCGGTCGATCCCGCTCGGCAGATACGGCGAACCGGACGAATTTGGAAAGTTTGTCGCGTTCCTCGCATCGGAAGCCAATTCCTATGTAACCGGAAGCAGTTTCCTGATCGACGGCGGAAAGGTAAAATCAATTTAAAGTTGGCCGGTTAAAAGGGGAAAAATTCTCTGTTACAAAAAATTTTGGTTTAAAGTCCGAAAATGCGGGGATAAAGAAAGCAAACGTGAGAGATTGTTTTCTTTCTTGCACCCCATTTGACTTTGGTCTGTCGCAGTACAGGCTTTTTTGTATTTGGTTGCGCGCAATGCTGTCCGAATTTTGTAGGAACTATGCAATGCGCCGCGGCGGGCTGCAAAGAATTTCATGATAACGGGGGAATAAGAATGGAAAATATCGGATTTATCGGATTAGGTGTAATGGGACGGAGTATGGCACAGAATCTCCTGAAAGCAGGATATCCGCTTTTTGTATACAACCGGACAAAAGAAAAGGCAGCCCCACTTCTTGAACAGGGGGCCGAATGGTGTACCACGCCCGCGGAAACGGCTGCGAAAGCGGATGTCGTCTTAACGATGGTCGGGTATCCGCATGATGTAGAAGAAGTTTATTTTAGGGAAAATGGGCTGCTTGGCGCCGCAAAAGAGGGAACGCTACTGATCGATATGACGACGTCAACGCCTACGTTAGCGAAAAAAATTTATGAAGCTGCAAAAGAGAAAAACTTGAAAGCTTTGGATGCGCCTGTTTCCGGCGGGGACATCGGCGCCCAAAAAGGGACACTGACAATCATGGTCGGCGGCGATGAAGATGTGTTTGAATCGGCCAGACCGATTTTTTCCGTTCTGGGCGAAAATATCGTCCTGCAGGGGGGGCCGGGAGCAGGCCAGCATACAAAAATGTGCAATCAAATCGCGATTGCTTCCAATATGATCGGTGTGACGGAGTCGATTGTATATGCGCAAAAAGCCGGGCTCGATCCGGAAAAAGTACTGCAATCCATCAGTGCGGGGGCGGCCGGAAGCTGGTCGATGTCCAACCTCGTGCCTAGAATGCTTGCAGGCGATTATTCACCGGGCTTTTTTATCAAACATTTTATTAAAGATATGAAAATCGCCCTGGATGAAGCGGAAAAAATGGGGCTTGACCTGCCGGGCCTCGCCCTCAGCAAAAAATTATATGAGGAGCTTGCCCAAAAGGGGGAAGAAAACAGTGGTACGCAGGCGTTAATCAAGTATTGGGCAGAATAACAGGGAAGACCCGCCGGACAAATTTTCCGGCGGGTTTTTTGCTCAATTGAGGTTTGAAATAAATTTTTCCATGCGCAAAAGCCCTTTTTCGAGCGTTTCCAAGCTGCATGCATACGACATTCTGAACCAGCCTTCGCCGTATTTGGAAAAGGCGCTGCCCGGAACAACCGCGACTTTGTCTTTTTGGGCCATTTCAACTGCAAAATCGAAAGACGATCCTTTATATTTTTTTGGCAGTTGGACAAAAACATAAAAAGCGCCGTCCGGCTTTACATAATGGAGGCCGATTTCTGCAAGCTTTTTGCACACAAATTCCCTTCTTTTTCGATACTCTTTTTTCATCTCTTCCGAATCATGGATGCCGGCTGTCAATGCTTCAAGCGCCGCTTTTTGTGAAACCGAGGAGGCACATGATACGTTATACTGGTGGACTTTTAAAATATGTTTGGCAAGTTGTTCCGGGGCGAATACGAAGCCGATACGCCAGCCGGTCATCGCATGCGATTTTGAAACGCCGTTGATGACAATTGCCTGTTCCCGTAAAAAGGAAGCGATGGAAGCGTGCGGCATATCATAAGCCAGTTCACTGTAAATTTCATCTGCAAGAACAAATAATTCTTTGCCGCGGATGAGATCGGCAATTTCCTGCAATTCCCGTTTTTCCAAAGTTACCCCTGTAGGGTTGGAAGGATATGGGAGTATGATGCATTTTGTTTTATTCGTGAGCGCCTCCCGGATCAAATCCGCCGTCAGCTTAAACTGGCTGTTTCTTGTATCAACGTATACCGGTACAGCGCCGCACAGGCGGATCACCGGTTCATATCCCGGATAAACCGGGCCGGGCAATATGACTTCAGAACCGGGTGTAAGGATCGTCCTTAAAGCAATATCGATTGCCTCGCTGGCGCCAATCGTCACGATCACTTCCGTTTCCGGCTTGTAAGAAAGCCCGTATTTCGTTTCCGCAAACTTGGCGGCCGCCTTCCGTAAAGCAAGATCGCCGGCGTTATGGGTATAAGTGGTTGCATTCTCTTCAATCGCACGGATGCCTGCCTGCTTGACGTGTTCCGGTGTCGGGAAATCGGGCTGCCCGATCGTAAAAGAAACGATATCTTCTATATCTGCAACCATATTTGAAAACTTACGGATTCCGGAAATTTCAATCTCCAGTACATGCGGGTTCAATAAATGTTCCAAAAACTCATTTCCTCCTTTAACAGTGCAGCTTTCTGTATATGTATGGCATTCCTTATTATCTTACCACGCATTTGGTTTGACGGAAAATTTTTACGGGTAAAGAAATGAGACCTTTTTCACCGAAAATGAATGATTTTCTCATTTTTATCGTATATATTTAAAAGGATTGGAGTTGAAAAAATGGAAGAGAGCCAGATGATTGAAAGAAGATACGCCGGTTTTTGGCTGCGTTTTGCCGCTTATCTCATAGATTTATTGATTGTCAGCATTCCCTCCGCTGTGGTATTTTTCGGCATCATCATCGTATCCGTTGCCGTGATCGGCGGATCCGGGTCAGAGGATTTTACCCCGCAGCAGGATTTTGCTTTTGCGCTCTGTTTTGCGGTTGCGGCGGTTGTATCCGCGTTCGTTTTTTCCCTGTACTTCGCCATTTTCCATTCTTCCAAGTGGCAGGCAACGCTCGGAAAAAGGGCGCTCGGTTTGAAAATTATCGGCAGCGATGGCGGGCGCATCTCATTTTGGCGCGCACTCGGAAGGGCTTTGGCGATGTCTTTGTCAGCTGTATTTTACATCGGTTATCTTTTGGCTGCTTTTACAGAGAAAAAACAGGCGCTCCATGATATGATCGCCGGCACGTATGTGATCATCAACGATTGAAGCCATTCCCCTTTTTGCCGGATGTGTAGTGAAATCCTCGCAATTTTTGCCGATATAAAAGATGTGGGCGGAAATGGGAAGTGCTTCATTTGCAGGCCCATTTGCCAGTATTATACAAAAACCGTCCATGTGATAATGAGAAATACGCGAGGGGGCAGGACCATGAATCAAGAGCAGGGCATTTTACTGGAAAGCGGGACAAACGAAGTAGAAATCGTTGAGTTTCATGCCGGCGGGAGCTATTATGGCATTAATGTGATTAAAGTCAAGGAAATTATTATGCCGGTTCCGGTCACCGCGATTCCGCACGCCCATCCTTATATTGAAGGGATCATCCAGCTGCGCGGGGAAGTGCTGCCCGTTGTCAATTTACGCAAAGTGCTCGGGCAGCAGGTGCAAATGGGTGAAAACGATAAATTTATCGTCACGGAATTCAATCAGCAAAAAATTGTATTCCATGTGGACAGTGTAACAAAAATCCACCGCTTTTCCTGGGGCCAGATCGAGAAGCCGTCCGAAATGTATACGGGTGCATCTTCGCACATCACTGGGGTCATCAAGAATGGCGGGGATATGATCCTGATGCTTGATTTTGAAAAGATCATTGCGGAAATCAACCCGCAAACAAGCATCCGCGTGGAAGATGTGAAAAAACTCGGGAAAAGGGAACGGAGCAATAAACGGATTTTGATTGCGGAAGATTCCGGCCTTTTGCGCGGTTTGCTCCACGATACTTTGCTTGAAGCGGGATATGAAAAAATTGAGTTTTTTGAAAACGGAAAAGAGGCGTACGATTATTTGGTCGGAATCGCGGAGAGCGGGAAAAACGTTACCGATGAAGTGCAGCTTGTCATCACGGATATTGAAATGCCGCTGATGGACGGCCACCATTTGACGAAAAAAATTAAACAAAGCAGCGAATTAAACGTATTGCCGGTCATTATTTTTTCCTCGCTGATTACCGACACACTGCGGCACAAGGGGGAAATGGTCGGTGCAGATGCACAAATCAGCAAACCTGAAATCAATCAACTGATCCTTTCGATTGACGAACATGTGCTGTGAGGGCAAACGAAAAGCCCCCTGCCTTGTGCCGGGGGGTTTTATGCAATATTTGATTCGCGTTTCCCGCCATCCGCTGCCCGTTCTTGGTTTAGAAGAACGATTCGCCCAGTTTTTTAAAAACAGGTTTGTAAGTTTTTTTGCCGGAACAGGGCAGCTGCCCGGGATGCTGGTTTTCTTTCAGCCCTGTATAAACTTGCAACAAGTGTTTTGCCTGGCTGAGGGACATGTGGCATTTCGGGTTTCTTGTCGAATGGTCGAGTTTTCCAAGATGGGGAAGTTGTTTGAAATCCGCTTTTGAAGGCGGAATATGGAAGGTATAATCGCCGCACCGGACAAGTACGTCTGACTGCTGCTGGCTGTACTTCGGATGTTCCGAAAAATGCAGGCCGACTTTCAGCGCTTTTCCTTCCTGGATCATTTTTTCGAGGGCTTTTTTCTTCAAAAGGTATAAAAATTTTGGGTCGGTAGCGGTTTTCGCATGGCGATTGACCGTGAATATAGCATAAGAGAGGTTTTGGATTGTAGGTTGCAATGGAGCAGGTTTATGCGAATCCAAATATAGAACTCCTTTCGTTTTTAAATAATTTTACTTTTTCGTTAATTATACTACTTTCCACAGACTTTGGAAAGTAAACTTAATTAAAATTCCAATTTTTTTACATACTAATACAGCCGTTTTCTTTATAATCGTTGCATATCAGTTATTTCCGGCAAAACAAGGAACAGGGGGGGATTCTATTCATGAAGCGAATTGTGCAGTTCAGGTGGGTTGTAGTATTATTATGGGCTGCTGCCGGGATTTTATTGGCATGGAAAGCGCCGGCAATGGATCCGTTAGTCCGTGAAAAAGGCCAGATCACGGTCCCGAGAGGCTATGCATCATCTTTAGCGGATGAGATCAAAAGCCGGCACGATGATGCAGGCAGTGATACAACAAGTGTCATGATTGTGTTTCATGGCAGGGAAAAGCTTTCGGCTTCAGATATGGATCATATCCGGAACACGGTCGGGCGATTGGAAAGCAATAAGAAACAGTACGCGATCCAAAATATGACCACACATTTTAACGATCCTTCCCTAAAAAGCCAGCTTGTGTCAAAAGACGGCAAAACGGTGATGGTTGTGGCGCAGGTCGATGCAGGTGGCAAGCCTTTTAAAAGTGTCCGCGCTGATTTGCAAAAAGCGGTCCAAACGCCGGGTGTTGAGGCGATGATGACAGGCAACAAACTGATCAATGAGGATGTGACGGACAGCTCGCAAGCAGGGCTGAAAAAGACGGAAACCATTACGGTGATTTTTATTCTTGTGGTGCTCGTGCTTGTGTACAGGTCGGTTGTTGCGCCTATTATTCCGCTTTTAACCGTCGGGATTTCTTATATGATCAGCCAATTCATTGTTGCGATTTTGGCAGACAAGTTTGATTTCCCGGTTTCGAATTTTACGCAAATTTTCCTTGTCGCCGTTTTGTTTGGGATCGGCACGGATTACTGCATTTTGCTGCTCAGCCGGTTTAAAGAAGAACTGGCAAAAGGAAATGAAGTGCTTCCGGCGATCGCCACTACTTATAAGTCGGCAGGGAAAACGGTATTGTTTAGCGGCATTGCGGTTCTGATCGGTTTTGCTTCGATCGGGCTTGCCAGCTTTAAATTGTACCAGTCGGCTTCCGCAGTTGCGATCGGGGTGGTCGTACTTTTGTGCGCATTATTTTCGATTGTGCCGTTTTTCATGGCTACGCTGAAAAAGGGGCTGTTCTGGCCGGTACGTGGGGAAATTTCCCACCGCGAAAGCAAAATTTGGGAACGGGCCGGGCTTTTTTCGCTTGCAAGGCCGTTTCTTGCCCTCGCGATCGTTGCACTTTTGACGGTCCCGCTCTCGGTCAGCTATGACGGAAAGCTGTCATTCAATTCATTGGACGAACTCGGCAACGGATATGACGCCGTAAAAGCGTTCAATATCATTTCTGATAGTTTCGGCGCAGGTAAAGTGATGCCGGTCGAAGTGGTGCTTGAAAACGACGAATCCGTCAAATCAAAAGATTATCTGGCCTTAATTGAAAAAATAAGCGCGGATCTCGATAAGGTCAAGGATGTCGCCCAGGTGCAAAGTGCTACAAGGCCGGATGGCAGCATCATGAAAGAAATTTACGTCAAAAACCAGGCAAAAACATTAAGCGAAGGTATTGAAAAAAGCAATAACGGCATCGGCAAAATCAAATCAGGGCTGAAAGAAGCGTCACAGTTTTTAGCAGATTCCAAATCGAAATTTAAAGAAGCAACGGACGGCATCGGCCAATTGCAGACGGGAACGGAGAAAATCGCAGCCAGCATGGGGGATCTTAATACATCGCTCAGCCAGATTGAAAATGGGATCAGAAGCGGGTCGCAAGGTGCGGAACAGCTGAAAACCGGTGTAAAAAAAGCGCAGGACCAGGCAAGGGAACTGCAATCCGGCTTTAATCAGCTTTATGAAAAATACCAGCAGGTCGAAACCGGCATAAACCAGTTTATCGAGCAAACCGGCCAGTTGCCGAGCGACATCCCGCAACAGCTGCAAACGCTTGAGGCATCCTATCAAGCATTTTTAAAAGACCATCCGGAAGTGAAGAATGATCCGCAGTTCCAAAAATTGCAGCAAGAAATGGTCATGCTCGGCATCGGTTCAAGCAGTGGTACGATTGCCGAATTGTACAGCAGGATTCATACGATGACATCCACACTGGAGATGGTGAATGAAAAGCTTGGAGCCATTTCAACCGCCCTCGGCCAGTTTGCGGATGGCTTTACGCCAATCATCCAGGGGCTAAACCAGTTACAGTCCGGCATCAACAAAACAGCTGACGGGCAAAACCAAGTGATCCAAAAAATTCCGTCGATCCAAAAAGGGCTTCAGGGCATCGCTGACGGGCAGGCACGTCTGCAGTCCGGCTTCAACACATTCGGTACAAAAATCAACCAGTTGTCGGACGGCCTGGATTCAGGCGCGAAAGGGTTGGGCAAAATTAAAGCAGGGCTTTATGATGCCGGCTCTTATTTGAACGATTTATCGGATGAAACAACCATGGAACAGTCCGGCATCTATATTCCGGATGAGCTTTTGGCCAACGCCGATTACCAAAAAGCATTGAACCACTATATCTCAAAAGACGGGAAAATGGTGACGTTTAACATCACATTGAATGAAAACCCATATTCAAACGGCGCGATGGCCACAATCGATGACATCGGCAAGGCCGTTAAAGATGCGGTGAAAGGGACGAAACTGGAAAATGCCCATATCGGCATCGGCGGGGTATCCAGCATTAATCATGACTTAAACAAAATGTCGAAAGCGGATTACAGCCGCACCGTTACATATATGATGATCGGGGTGACGCTGGCGCTGATGATTTTCCTGCGGTCATTGATGATGCCGCTGTATTTGCTTGCTTCCCTGCTGCTGACGTACTATGCTTCCGTCGGGCTCGCCGAACTCATTTTTGTGCATTTGCTTGGCTACCCTGGGATCAGCTGGGCGGTGCCGTTCTTCGGGTTTGTCATCTTAATAGCGCTTGGCACTGACTACTCGATTTTCCTGATGGAACGGTTCAATGAATATCAGGATTTGCCGGTGCGCAAAGGAATTTTGCTGTCAATGAAAAATATGGGTACTGTTATCATTTCAGCGGCAATCATTTTATCTGGCACATTTGCAGCAATGATGCCGTCCGGTGTTTTGTCATTGCTCCAAATTGCAACACTGACGCTGACAGGATTGTTGCTCTATGCATTTGTCATTCTTCCGCTCTTCGTTCCGGTAATCGTAAAAGTGCTCGGCAAGGCAAATTGGTGGCCATTTATCGCCAGTAAGGAATAAAAGAACAGGCGGGTATCCGCTTGTTCTATTGTACCCGTTTTCACCGTTTTTTCTATTCTTTTTTTGCTTTTCCCTGTAAAATAGAAGTAGATTTTTCCAAATGTATTGCATTTGCCGGGAAATGTGGAAATCCCACGCCGTGGTGGCCATATTTCCCTTTAATCGGGATAAAAAGGATGATATTATGGACGAAGCGAAAGCAGCACGAGAGAAATTTCATGATCTTCAAGTTGAAGCTTTTTTCAGCCGGGATTTCCTGTCCCAGTTTTATGATACGGTCAGCATTTTAAAAGTGGAACAGGGGCCGGCATTTAAATTTGCCTATGTAAACAAAGATGAGCATACGGCCGAAATCGGCAAGTTTTTACACGAAGTTTTGGGGGAAGGGGAAGCCGCCCGGTTCGAGCACTATTGCAAAACCGCCTTGGAAGAAAAAAGGCCGGTCCATTTTATCCACGGGCCGGACAGCAACCGTGTCTTCCACACATCTTTAGTCGGCGTACATGAAGGCAAATGGGTGATTGCGATCACAAGGGAAATAACAGAGCTGATTCAAGACGGTAAACAACTGCCGTTTTCCCATACATATTTCCAAATGCGCGACCATTTGACAGGGCTTTGGAACAGGCGCGCACTGCTCGAACAACTTCAAAAGAAAACCGGGAAGGAAAAAGCAGGCGGGCCGCAGCTTGCTGTTTTATATCTCGACCTTGACCGTTTTAAGTATTTTAATGATATTTTGGGCCAGCATGTTGGTGATGAAATCTTGAAGCTGGCGGCCCGGCGGTTGAAACAGCTTCCCTTTCATGATTATGAAGTGTATCGCCAGGGTGGCGATGAATTTATTGCGGTCGTTTCCGGCCACCCAAAAGAAGAGGTTGAAAAAATTGCAGAGCAGATTTTGGCTGCCTTTTATGAACCTTTTAAAATCGATGGCGAAGATTACTTTCTTACCCCCTCCATCGGGATCAGTATTTATCCGGAAGACGGGGAAGAAGTGGGAACATTAATCAAACATGCAGATACAGCGCTGTTTAAAGTGAAGGAAAGCGGAAAAGGCCATTTCCGTTTTTATAGCAAAAATATGGATACAGATTTCTATAATTATCTTATGCTGGAAGCCCATTTGCGGAGAGCAATTGAGAAAAACGAGCTGACAATCAATTACCAGCCGCAGGTGCAGCTCAAGACGGGTCGGATTAAAAGTTTTGAAGCGCTTTTAAGATGGCATAACCCGAAATTCGGGAATGTCCCGCCGCTGAAATTCATTCCGCTCGCAGAGGAAACAGGGCTGATCATTCCGATCGGTGAATGGGTGATCAACCATGTATGCGCCCAACTCGCTAAATGGCGCAAAAAAGGGCGGGCCGATATCCGGGTCGCTGTCAATATTTCGCCAAAACAGTTTCTCGATCCGGGGCTGCCCGGTTTTATCGGGAAGACACTGAGAAAATACGGTCTTCCGCCTTCTGCACTTGAAATCGAAATTACGGAAGGGGCGATGGAAGACAAGGACAATATATTAAAGATGCTTAACAGGCTGAAAAACATGGGGCTGACGATATCGGTCGATGACTTTGGGACGGGTTATTCTTCTTTGAATTATATTAAAAAATTTCCGGTAGACATTTTAAAAATCGACCAGTCTTTTGTCCGTGAACTGCAAATTAGTAAAAAAGATGTGGCGATTACAAAAACGATCATCCATTTGGCCCACCATCTTGGGCTTGAAGTGGTGGCGGAAGGCGTTGAGGAGAAAGAACAGGTGCAGTTTTTGCGGTCCGTCCGTTGCCAGAAAGCGCAAGGATATTTCTTCAGCCGGCCGATCACCGCTGAAGAAGTGGAAAAACGGTTTTTTCTGTAAAAGCATCCCGCAGAATTGCAAAAAAATATTTTCTTTTTGCCGTACTAATGGTACATTGTATTGTATAGGATAAGATGATGCAGCAAGACGGTTCCTTTTACACAAACCGGCACCCCCGTTCTGCAGCCGGGAAACGGAGCCGCGCTTTAGACGGCGAAAGGAGCGTGCAAAAATGAGCGAACGAATGGATATGTTTTTTATTCCTGCCAAAGAGGGATATATTAAGATTTATGTTTACGGATTTTTGCATGACAGTTCTTGGGGGCAGGTTTTTACGGAATATAACGGGTTAACGGTCGTTGTGAAAGGCTATAACCGAAAAAAAACGATTATCCGGTCGTTAACGAAAATGCACGAATCCCTGCTGAAATTAAAAAGAGATTTATAGTTTTATTGCGCCCCGCAAGCCAAATGGCCGCCGGGGCAGCACAAAACGGCAAATAACGGGCAGATCCATGCGATTGCCCGTTAAAAACTTTAAAAATAAAATGAATGGTTATTCATTCATCCTAGGGAGGAGAAAAGATGAAAGAAAAGGTGGTCATCATTACAGGCGGATCAAACGGAATGGGAAAAGCGATGGCATTAAAGTTTGCGCAGTCCGGGGCGAAAGTTGTGATCACAGGCAGGGATGAGGAAAAATTGACGAAAATGAAAGAGGAGCTGCTCGCCATTACTCCGGATGCGCTGACGGTTCAAATGGATGTCAGAAACCCGGAAGATGTGCGCAGGATGGTGACGGAGGCGGACAGGCAGTTCGGACGCATAGATTTTCTTGTCAACAATGCCGCCGGAAATTTTATTTGTCCTGCAGAAAAATTGTCGGTCAACGGCTGGAATGCGGTGATCAATATTGTTTTAAACGGCACTTTTTATTGTTCACATGCGGTTGGAAATTATTGGATAGACAAAAAGAGAAAAGGAAGTATCATAAATATGGTAGCCACTTATGCATGGAGGGCGGGAGCAGGCGTTTCCCATTCTGCAGCGGCGAAAGCGGGCGTACTGTCTTTGACGCGCACGCTGGCGGTCGAATGGGGCGGAAAATACGGTATCCGTGTCAATGCGATTGCGCCCGGCCCAATTGAAAGGACGGGCGGAGCCGATAAGCTTTGGGTATCGGAAGAAGCGGCGAAAAGGACGTTAAACAGTGTCCCGCTCGGCAGGCTCGGTACACCGGAGGAAATTGCCGAACTCGCCTATTTCCTGTTCTCCCCCCAAGCGTCTTATATCAATGGGGAAGTCATTACAATGGATGGCGGCCAGTGGCTGAACCAGCATCCTTTTTAAATGGCCGCGGAAGGAGTGGACAATGAAACAACTGCAAAAAGAACATTTTATTACCCATTTTTCGGCGGAAAACAAACCGGCGTATACAGTCCGATTGAACGAAACATTTGCTGTGGAAACGTACGACTGCTATTGCGGAAAAATTACTTCCCCGTCGCAGCTGCGGACGGAAGTAGATATCCCTTTTATAAATCCTGCAACCGGCCCGATTTATATTGAAGGCGTAAAAAAAGGCGATACGCTTTGTGTGGAAATAAAGGATATTTCGTTAAACGAAGTTGGTGTGATGGTGCTTTATCCGGGGATGGGGGCGCTCGGAAGGGACGTGAAAGAATCCGATACACGTATTATCCCGGTGAAAGACGGGAAAATACTGTTCAACAGCCGGCTCCAATTTCCGGCAAGGCCGATGATCGGGGTGATCGGCGTAGCACCGGCGGAAGGGTCAGTCCTGTGCGAAACGCCCGGCGACCATGGCGGCAATATGGATACGAAGTGGATCACGGTCGGTTCAAAATTGTACCTGCCCGTTTTCCATGAAGGCGCCCTGCTTGCGCTCGGTGATCTCCACGCCGCAATGGGAGACGGGGAACTGGACGGATCCGGTGTGGAAATCGGCGGAAAAGTTACGCTCGAGTGTACGAAATGGGATGGCGCGGTTCCGGTTGGCATCCCGGTTGTCGAAACAACAGACAATTGGTTTTTTGTTTCATCGGCAGAGAATATTGAACTGGCGGCAAAAAAAGGGATGCGCATTGCGGTGCGCCGGCTTGCGGATGCGCATGGGCTTATCTTTAACGATGCGTACAGGCTGCTCAGCGCCGCATGCGGCCTGGAAATCAGCCAAATTGTAAACCCACTTGCCACAGTAAGGATTGCGGTACCGAAAGAAATTTTGCCGGATTTGTTTTAAACTAAAGGGGCTGTCCCAAAGCCCTGAAAAGTAGAGATCATGATCGCGAAATTTTCGGGAATCCTGCGGGAAAAGCGAGCCCCCTCGTGCTGAGGTATCGGGCGAGGAGGCTCCCGACGCGTGCGGAAAGCGAGTGAATTTCGCGATCATCAAAAATTTTGTTATTAAAGGGGTGTCCTTTGGCCAATTTACCGGCTTTTAGGACTGCCCCTTTATTTTAAAAATTTTACGGTTAGCAAATCGAAATCTGTCATAAACGCTTAAAATTTTTTCAATGCCGTGCGGATTTTAGGATAAAATAAGGCAAGAAAACGTTGCAAAATGAAAAAATTTGTCGTCAGTCCCTTTCCTAAGTTTAAGATTTACTGTACAATTCGTATGGGATAGTAAAATCACATTCGTTGCTGATGAGAGGGATTGTATAAACTTCCAAAAACAGGAAGGGCACTCATGTTCGTTGAAAGGAGTCCATTATGTCTCAACTACTAGGAATTATCCAAAGGCTGCAGGCAATGCAGGAAGCGAAAGATACAGGCGAAGTTCAGCAAAGACGTTTTGAAGTAAACGGAAAAACGCTGTGCCAGGTGAAATTTTTCCCACAGAACGGCACATTTGAATTGGAAGTTTACGACGGACAGAAACACGCCAACAAATACCAATTTGACGATCTCGATATCGCCGCGATTGAAATTTTTGATATTGTCCAGGAAGGTTCGAACAGCTAAAAATCGGTCTGCCCGGCATCTAGCCGGGCGTTTTTCTTTCGTCAATCCGCTTCTGTTTATGATAAAATATAAAAGATCGGTTATATCTTTACATCCATGATGGCAAACATGATAAATTTCAGCATTCTCCTCTTTAATGGTTTTTGTTACCTGAAAAAAATGAAGAAAAGGGGATTTTTGCACGATGATCTCTTTACAGAGCCACGAGTTTCTTGAACCTAAAATCATTGATTTTATGATTCCATCAGAAAAGGTCGCCCATGTGCAGATTGGGAATAATTTGGAACACGCTTTATTGGTGCTTACCAAAAGCGGATATTCCGCGGTGCCGGTGCTGGATGCGCAATATCGGCTGCACGGCCTGATCAGTTCAGCGATGATTACCGATTCGATTCTCGGCCTGGAGAGGATTGAATTCGAAAAACTGGGCGAAATTAAAGTAGAAGCGGTGATGAACCGGAATATCCCAAGGCTCAATGTGCATGACAATTTTGAAAAAGCATTAAGATGGCTTGTCGACCATAATTTTTTGTGTGTAGAAGATGACGAAGGGTTTTTTGCCGGTATTTTTACGAGGCGTTCGCTGTTAAAAGAGTTAAACCATCATATTCATAAACTAAACCATTTTTAGAGTACGGCCGCCGCGCAATCAAATGCGCGGTTTCTTGTATGTGTAAAATTTTACTCGGGGACTTATGAGTGGAAAAAAATAGGAAGACACTCTATCATTTAATGTGCGCTACCACGCGAATACATTTAGAAAGAGGTCTTCCCATGGAAAACATTATATCAAAAATTGCTGAGTTATTAAAGGATACAAAGAGCCTTATCGATTTTGAAGAGCAGTTCAATATTTTTATGCAG
>Ga0207747_1001066_pt1 | contig 22391 bp, 19 predicted proteins | sample HigsolmetaGSP11D_FD_184839 | JGI IMG/M metagenome (GOLD analysis project Ga0207747, IMG submission 184839) | High solid enriched microbial communities from the Joint BioEnergy Institute, USA - SP1-1-D (SPAdes) | ecosystem: Engineered > Bioreactor > SSF (Solid state fermentation) > Aerobic >...
TTTTTGTAGGGAAGGTTCCTCCCGAAATTACGCCTATGGAGATTGTGTAAGACCTGCTGTGAATAACAGTAGGCAACGGTCTATGAAGTAGGAAGCTTCATCCTCTATAGGATGGAGTAGGTTCACTAAAAATTACGTATTAAAATTGTAATAAGCTATCTCTAATATAGGGATAGCTTATGATTTTTTTAACTATGTAAAAATTTATTAACAAAGTATTCACAAATTCTTAAAAAATGTAATTTATAATATAACCATGGGAAAAATAATCCAAGGAGGTTGAGCGATATGGAGTTCAATCATGATTTTGAAAATTATAGTATGCCTGAAGATGGATTAAAAAACAATAGAAAGAGTTTGGGCAAGATGGTAAAAAGATATAGAAGAAAGATGTTTTTATCTTTTGTGGTTGTTGCGCTTGTGGCAGCTTTAATAGGTGGTGCTGCCGGGGCTGGAATTATGAGATACGTAAGTACAGGACAAACACAAGTAGTAAATAGATATTTGCCATTGTCATCTGACAACAATAATTTCGATCTGATTACAAATATAGTAAAGGCTGTAAGCCCATCTGTGGTCGGTATCGATACATATACGAATGGATACGGAGCTTATGGAAACTCTTATGTACAGGAAGGCAGTGGCTCTGGTATAATAATTGATTCACAGGGTCACATAGTTACTAATAATCATGTTGTAGACGGTGCATCTAAAATAACTGTAAACTTGTCTGATGGCAGAAAGTTTCCTGCACAATTAGTCGGCAAAGATGCAAAAACGGATCTTGCAGTCTTAAAGATAGATGCTACTAATTTGACGCCTGCAAAATTAGGTGATTCATCAAAGCTAGAAGTTGGAGAACTGGCAGTAGCCATAGGGAATCCTCTAGGGGATAGTTTTGCTGGAACTGCTACAGCAGGGATAATAAGTGGATTAAACAGAAATCTACAAAGTGATTATGGTCCAGTTAATCTTATACAAACAGATGCAGCTATAAATCCTGGAAATAGCGGTGGTCCACTTGTAAATAGCATAGGTGAAGTAATTGGCATAACAAGCATAAAGCTTACATCAACAGGTAGTTCAAGTACACAAGATCCGTTCGGCTTATTCCAAAGACAAAGCGTACCTTTGGAAGGTATGGGATTTGCTATTCCTATCAATGAAGCTAAACCAATTATCGATGATCTCATAAAAAATGGATATGTAGAAAGACCTGTAATGGGAGTAAGTGTGCAACAAATAACTAAGCAACTAGCACGTCAGTATAATATACCTGTTGGCCTTTACATTGCACAAGTACAGCAAGGGAGCGGCGCAGATGCTGCTGGACTCCAGGCTGGTGATATAATAACTGCTGTTGATGGTACCAGTATTAGTACTTTTAATCAATTAGAAAACATATTGAATAACCACAAAGTGGGCGACATAATAAGTGTCACGATATGGAGAAATGGCGAAACAATCACAGTTAATGTAAAGTTGATGAGCAGCTCTAGCGCACAGTGAATGATTTTATTATCATTTTGTTTTTGGCTTTTTGATAAAAGGCAATATTGAATACGTGAAATCTCATCTAAACATAACAAGTTTAGATGAGATTTTTTGGTATTAATCGTTTTAAAATGATATACTTTAATTAAATATCTTAATTTTTTTTGCAAGGAGTGTGCTTTATGATATATATTTACAATAAAATTACTAATCCTTATTTTAATTTAGCGACTGAAGAGTACATATTAAAAGAATTCAAAGATGAATGTTTCATGCTTTGGAGAAATGAGCCAAGCATAATAGTTGGCAAAAATCAAAATACTTTGGCTGAGATTAACCTTGATTATGTTAAAGAACACAACATACCTGTTGTAAGAAGGTTATCAGGAGGTGGAGCAGTATTTCATGATTTAGGAAATGTAAACTTTACTTTTATTGTAAATGATGATTTAAACGGCTTTAGTGATTTTAGAAGGTTTACACAGCCTATAATAGATGTGCTAAAAAAGCTTTCAATTAATGCTGAATTTTCAGGCAGAAATGATATAACTATAGATGGCAAAAAAATTTCTGGCAATGCCCAGTACTATTACAAAAACAGGATACTTCATCACGGGACACTGTTAGTATCATCAAACATGACAGATTTATCGGCAGCTTTGAAGGTGCGGCCGATGAAATTTGAAGATAAAGGTGTAAAGTCTGTATCTAAAAGAGTGACAAACATAAATGAACATTTAAAAGAGCCTATTGGTATTGAGGAATTTATAAATCTTATTATGAATGACATACGGGAGCGTACAGGTGGAAGTGGGCTGTATGAATTTACAGACGAAGATATAAAAAATATAGAAAAACTTAAAAATGAAAAGTATAGCACATGGGAATGGAATTTTGGCATGTCACCAGATTATAATTTGAAAAATGAGAAAAAATTTTTGGGTGGAACATTGGAAGTGGATTTAAATGTATCTGATGGAATAATAAAAGACATAAAGATATACGGAGATTTCTTTGGGAAAAAAGATGTAAAAGAAATTGAAGATATTTTAAAAGGAGTCAGACATTCTGAAAGCGATGTGAGAGAAGCATTGTCTTTCGTTGATATTAATGAATATTTTGCCAATATTAGCTTAGAAAACTTGATAGATGTATTGTTTTAATATACGCAATAATTAAAAATTGGAGGTATATCGATGAATATAGAAGTAAAAGTACCGACTGAGGAAGTCTCTCAAGAATCAACTTTAAATAACACTGGAGTATATAATAACGAAGCAAAAGAATACGATTTAGCAGTAATAGGGGGTGGCCCTGGAGGATATGTAGCAGCTATAAAGGCTGCAAAAAAGGGTGCAAAAGTTGCACTTTTTGAAAAAGACAAATTAGGCGGTACATGCTTAAATAGAGGTTGTATACCGACGAAAGCCTATGCAAGGGTTGCGGAAGTTTATGACATTATAAAGAGAGCAGATGAATTTGGATTTGATGTAGATGTGAAGTTATTTGACTATAAAAAAGTAGTGGAAAGAAAAGATAATATAGTTAACGAGCTTGTATCTGGGATAAATACATTGCTTAAAGCTAATGGTGTTGATTTGTATTCTGAGGAAGCAAAAATTGACAAAGATAAAAATATATTGTTCGGAGAAAATAAGATAAAAGCGAAAAATATAATAATTGCGACAGGTTCAGAACCTGCAGAATTGCCAATTGAGGGTGTGAAGTCAGAGAATGTCATAAATAGCAATGATATTTTAGAGATTACAGCATTACCTGAAAGTATGTGCGTAATAGGCGGTGGTGTAATAGGCATGGAGTTTGCCTTTATAATGAATCAGTTTGGTGTAGAAGTATCTGTGGTAGAGATGATGCCAAACATCCTGCCATCTTTAGATAGAGAGGTTAGCAATGTCATAAAATCTGAAGCACGAAAAAAGGGAATAAAAGTTTATACATCTTCAAAAGTTGAGAAAATCTTTGAGGAAGAAAATGGTGGAAGTATAGTAACAATCGTAAAAAATGGTGAGACAAAGTGTATATATGCTGACAAAGTATTTATTTCCATTGGTAGGAAGCTAAATACTGATATTGGTCCCATTTCAGAGCTTTTAGAATTCGACGGAAAAGCTATCAAAGTTGATGAATACTTAAGGACAAATGTTGATAATGTCTATGCCATTGGCGATGTTACAAATAAAATGATGTTAGCGCATGTTGCATCAGCACAAGGTGAAGCGGCAGTTGACAATATCTTTGGAGGTAATGTTGCTCTGGACTATACGAAAATACCGGCTGCTGTGTTTACAGAACCTGAGATAGGGTATTTTGGCTTTACAGAAGAAGAAGCCAGAGAGAAGTTTAAAAACATAAAAGTCGGCAAATTTTATTTTGCAGCAAATGGCAGGGCGAAGACATATGGTGAGACCAAAGGTTTTGTTAAAATAATTGCGGATGAAAATGATGAAATCATAGGAGCATGGGTAGTAGGAAGCGATGCATCTGAAATTGCTCAGATTATATCGACTTCACGTCAAAGTGGTGCAAACGCAGAAGAATTGAAAAAAGCAATTTATACACATCCTACAAGAAGTGAGACTATAATGGAGGCAGTAAAAGACATCTTCAAAGAATCCATTCACAAAGTGTAATTTGGTTTTCAAAAGCTCTTGCAAGCTTTTAAAATAAAAAAAGAGGAATTTAAAATGGCAATAGAAACTTTTTAGGCGGTTTCCAGGAAGTTACCAGAGGGGTTAGCTGTTGAAAGTGAAGTAAGAGGATTTAAAATGCTTTTAGACGAGCCAAAAGAATTAGGTGGCACAAATAAAGGCATGAATCCTGTAGAGGCTTTGCTTTGTGCTTTAGGGTCATGCCAAATTATCGTAGAAGAAAGCCAATGTTTTCATACATTGGCTTTTACTATTGGATTTCTTGCTGCTTTTACTTCATCAAGCCTTCGCACCGGTGTATTATGAGGAGCGGTTTTTAGAATTTCAGGATTTTCATCTGCTTCTTTTGCAATTGCCTTCATGGCTTCAATGAATTCATCCAGCGTTTCCTTGCTTTCAGTTTCAGTTGGCTCTATCATAAGTGCACTGTCAATGATGAGAGGAAAGTAGATGGTAGGGGGATGAAATCCATAGTCTATCAATCGCTTTGCAACGTCCAGCGTTGTGATATCATTTGCTTTGCTTTTAAGACCGCTAAATACAAATTCGTGTTTGCATATTGTATCAAATGGAAGCTCATAATACTCTTTAAGCTTTTCTTTAACATAGTTTGCATTTAAAACTGCCAAACTGCTAGCAGTTTTAAGTCCTTCAGCACCCATAGATAGAATGTATGCATAAGCCTTTACCATAACATTGAAATTGCCATAAAAACTTCTCACTTTTCCTATTGTATGTGGTAAATCATACTTAAAATAATACTTATCATCATTTTTTCCAACTACAGGTACAGGCAGAAAATCTACAAGATTGCCTTTAACCCCGACTGGTCCGCTTCCAGGTCCGCCGCCTCCATGTGGTGTTGCGAATGTCTTGTGTAAGTTTATATGGACCACATCAAATCCCATATCACCTGGTCTTGTTATTCCCATATTGGCATTCATATTGGCACCATCATAGTAGAGAAGGCCACCAGCATCGTGGATTAACTTTGATATTTCCAGTATGTTTTTTTCAAACAATCCTAGCGTATTTGGATTTGTAAGCATTAATCCAGCTACGTCATCACCAAGAACTGATTTTAATGTGTCGATATCTATAAGCCCATCATTTCCGGATTTTATCTCTACTACATCGAAGCCGGCTGTTGCAGCACTTGCTGGGTTAGTACCGTGTGCAGAATCAGGTACTATCATCTTTTTCCTATTGTATTCTCCGCGGCTTTCAAAGTATGCTTTGATTATCATCATTCCTGTAAGTTCTCCATGGGCACCAGCAGCGGGTTGAAGTGAAATCCCATCCATTCCAGTTATCTCTTTTAGCATTTCTTGAAGATCGTACATAAGCTTTAAAGCACCTTGGACAGTATTTTCACCCTGCAGTGGGTGTATGTTTGTAAATTCTTTAAAGCTTGCAATATCTTCATTTACCTTTGGATTGTACTTCATCGTACAAGACCCTAGTGGATAAAATCCCTTGTCAACGCTGTAATTTTTATATGAAAGATTTGTGTAGTGCCTTATAAGTTCGACTTCGCTGACTTCTGGAAGATTTAATTCTGTATGGCGAAGAAGTTCGTCTGGAATTACATCTTCCAACTGTATATCTTCAACATCTAATGGGGGAAGGTTGTATGCTGTATGTCCTACTTTAGATACTTCAAAAATAAGCTTATCATAGCTCATCAACTACACCTCCCATAATACTTACAAGTTTGTCGATTTCTGCCTTTGTCCTTTTCTCAGTTACGCAAAGAAGCGCTGCATTTTTATACTTTTTGTAGTCTTTCTCCAGATTGTACCCGCCAATAATGCCATTATTTAAAAGAACATTGTTTATATCATCTACGCTTTTACCATTGCATGAAACTGCAAATTCCATAAAAAATGGCTTATCAAATAATGGTTTAAATTTACTTGTTTTTATTAATTGTTGAAAAGCATAATGAGACTTTTTAAAACACTGCAGTGCGACTTCTTTAATGCCTTTTTTACCAAGAGCTGTCATGTATATAGCGGCAGTCAATGCATTTAGTGAGTGGTTTGTACATATATTTGAAGTCGCTTTTTCTCTTCTTATGTGTTGTTCCCTTGCTTGAAGCGTCAATACATATCCTCTTTTGCCGTCAACATCATTTGTTTCACCGATGATCCTTCCAGGCAATTTGCGTATAAGTTTTTTTGTTGTCGCCATAAAACCAAGATGAGGTCCGCCAAAATTGAGACTATTTCCAAGAGGCTGACCATCGCCGACTGCTATATCAGCGCCGATTTCTCCTGGAGTCTTTAAGATTGACAGAGATATTGGTTCTACGTACATTATAAGAAGTGAACCATTTTCATGAACCATTTTTTCAATATCTTCAAGGTCTTCTATTATGCCAAAGAAATTCGGATTTTGAACTATAAATGCTGCTGCGTCTCTATCCAAAGATGATTTTAAAATTTCCAAATCTACTGTTCCATCTAAATCGTCGATTTCAATTAATTCAATACTGCTGAATCTCATGTATGTATGAAGTACTTTTTTTACTTCAGGATTAAGTGACGATGATATAAGGACTTTTTTCCGATTTGTTGCATTAGAAGCCATTTTTGCTGCTTCACTTAAAGCAGTGGCTCCATCGTACATAGATGCATTTGATACATCCATTCCGGTCAGATTACAAATCATCGTCTGATATTCAAATATCGCTTGCAGTGTCCCTTGGCTTATTTCAGGCTGATATGGAGTGTACGCTGTATAAAACTCTGGCTTTGATACTACATGTTTAACGACAGATGGTATAAAGTGGTCATAAACACCTGCTCCTAAAAAGCATGTAAGTTCATCTGTGGTTTTTATCTCTTTTGATATTTCATTCATGTGATTTAACAGTTCTGGTTCGGATAAAGGACCTTTTAAGTTTAGATTTTTTTTTTAAGCGAATGCTTTCTGGTATATCTACAAATAGATCTTCTATCGATTTAGCATTCACAGATTTAAGCATTTCCATCTGCTCATCGTTTGATGATGGAATGTATTGATTCATGATATCACTCCTTTTGAGGATGATTTAATTTGACTATTTGCAAAAATCGCTGTATTCTTCAGGTGACATCAGTTCATCTAGCTCACTGGGATCATTCATCTCTACGCATATCATCCAATTTTCGTATGGGTCGCTGTTTAAAAGTGATGGATCGTCTGCAACAGATTGGTTAACCTCGATAACCTTGCCACTTATGGGACAATAGACATCAGATGCGGCTTTTACAGATTCTACGGTGCCAAGTGTATCTCCTGCATTTAGAATTGTGTCAACATCAGGAAGCTCTGCATAAACTATGTCACCTAAGGAGTGCTGAGCATAATCTGTTATTCCTACATATGCTTTGTCACCTTCAACTTTTACCCATTCATGATTCTTTGAATAATAAAGACCCTCTTGAATTCTCATAATAACAACCTCCTATTTTTTGTAATTTTTCTTATAAAAGTTTTTGCTTGTTACGATAGCTTTTAAAGATTTATTTCTTATTATTATACTTATTTCATTGCCAATGTTGGCAAATTTGCTGCTTATTAAGGCCATTCCAATATTTTTCTTCAAAGTAGGCGATAAATATCCAGTTGTTACATATCCGATTTTTTCACCTTGTGCGCATACATCATAGCCATGGCGTGGTATTCCGTTTTCTATCATTTCAAAACCTACTATCTTTCTTTTTAGTCCATCTTGCTTTTGCTTAAAAAGAGCATCTCTACCTATAAAATCTTTCTCAAATTTTACAAAAGAACCTAATCCAGCTTCCAATGGGGTTATCTCATCAGAAAGTTCATTACCGTAAAGGGGAAGACCTGCTTCAAACCTTAATGTATCTCTTGCACCTAAACCAGCAGGTTTAATTCCAAATTCTTCTCCAACAGCCAAGATTTTTTCCCACATTGATTGAGCATCAACATTTTTCAAGAATATCTCAAAACCATCTTCGCCAGTATAACCTGATCTTGAGATTAGGCAACTTACTCCAGCCAAATTGATTTTGTCAAAATGGTAGTATTTCATGTCATCTAAATTGTACTCTGTCATTTTTTGAAGTATTTCCTGCGCTTTAGGTCCCTGCAGCGCTAGTTCAGAAACCTCATTTGATATGTTTTTGACAGCAATATTGTAGCCGCTTTTGTTTTCAATTATCCAGTTGTAATCCTTATCTATGTTGCTAGCATTGACTACCAACATGTATTTTTCATTGGAAAATTTGTAAACAAGTAAGTCATCAACTGTGGTGCCGTTAGCATAGCACATTGGAGAATACATTGCCTGATTATCACTTATCTTTGCTATGTTATTTGAGATAATGTAGTTTATGAATTTTTCAGAGTCTTTGCCTTCTATTATTATTTCTCCCATATGTGACACATCAAAAAGTCCTGCGCTTTTTCTGACTGCCTCATGCTCTTTAAGTATACTTTCATACTGTACAGGCATTGAAAAACCTGCAAAATCTATCATTTTTGCCCCGTATTTTAGGTGTGTATCGTAAAGAGGTGTTTTTTTAAGATTATTGTCCAAATAGCTCATTCCTTTCTATTTAAATGTAGAAAACAAAAAAAGGAATATGAAGATAAGTGTCATCATATTCCTCTGTATCTAGACCTGAGAGTTTCTACACAAAGGTATTGCCCCATCGGTGCCAAATGGCTTTCCAGAGTCCCATCAAATAGCGATTAATTTGCCTGAGAGATTTTATGAGGCCATGACACACCTCATATTGCTCCTTCGGCCACCATTACAGGTGTCTCTCGCTATTCTCATTTGGATTATATTAAATTCGTACTACTAGTATATTATAGTGTAGTGAAATTATTAATTCAATATATTTTAATACGTTTTGCAAATTAAAGGTTTTTATATTTTAAAAACAAATAAAATTCAGTTTACAAGAACTGAAGTTAATGATATAATGTTCTAATAAAGAACACAATGTTTTAAAGGAGAATGAAAAAAACAAAATATAATATGCGTATTTATTTAATCTCTTATTTGCTTTATCCAAACTTATTGGAGATATGTCAATATTCCGTTAAATATGGCTAATGCAATTTTGCTTTTATAATCAATATCCCTCAGATGTGCGTCATCTAATCGGCTGTTTTCGATACCGGGTATGACAGTAACTGTAGCGGCGTCTTTCCTTGTGCCATTATATTTTGTCGGATGCATGCCTAGGTTATCCAAGGGAGATTTTCTTTCTATGGATTTAATCAGCAGTTCTGCAAGTTTTTTAGACTTTTCATTGTATTTGTCATAGTAGACTTTAAAACCACTTTCGTTTTTTGTCGATATTTCTGTCGTTAGGTTAATAATCACATCACCTTTAAAATCACCATTCGATATATTTTCGCTATAATTAATCATTGAAATTAATGCATCTGCTTCTAATAGAGTAAGTAATTCTTTTGTTTTTTTTGAAATATCCATCATTGGTATGTGTGGTAAAAGATTCGTTGGACTTTTAGTTGTCTTTTTATATACAGGATTTAGGATTATCTTTTTTCCTTTAAGAATATTTTTTAAAGGTGTTTTATCAACAAAAAAGTTTAATTTTGCTGGAATTCCGTCTATAGATTCTATTTTATAACTTGTTTCAGTTGATAAATCAATTGTAACTTCTACATTATTGTCATTGGAGCTTATGAAGATTTTATTGATTATCCCATCGTCAATTGCATAAGAACCACTTGGCATATTAAGTAAAACATCGTGAAATCTCATTTTATAATTTTTGCCTTCTTTTATTAACTCATATTCCGGAATGACAGAAGAAAAATCAAAACCTATTATGCTTTTGTTGTCTTTAATACAAGGATTGACAGCTTTTGTATCAAGTCTTACATTAGTTAATACATTAATCAAATAAAAAATCTCCTTTCTATTATATTATTGACATAAATTTGATATAAATGTGATATAATTATTGTGTACAACCTTAATATATCACAAAATCAAAAAAATGGAAGTAAATTTTATGGGGGTTATATTAATTGACGTACAGCAAGATTCCAATAAGAACCCATATTATAACGAAAGATGACAATATAGTAGATGTCGTCTCAAAATATACGAGAAATATTGCTGAAGAAGGAGATCTCATAGCTATCGCAGAAAGTGTTGTTGCTATAACACAGGGAAGAGCATACCTTCCGGAAGAGATAAAGGTAGGATTATTAGCTAGGATTTTGTGTAGATTTACAGGAAGAAATGGCAGTTTGACTTCGCCGCAGGCGATGCAATGTGCGATTAATGAGGTGGGACGGTTTAGAATTTTTGTAGCTTCATTGATAAGTGCAATAGGAAAGATATTTAAAAAGAAAGGGCTTTTTTTCAAAATAGCAGGAAGAAAAGTAGCTCTTATTGATGATGTTGCCGGAACAATGGCCCCATACCACAGATACATAGTGTTAGGACCTGCCGACCCTGATTTAGTGTGCAATGAGATAAAAGAAAAGACAGGTGTTGATGCTGTCATAATTGATGCTAATGACTTGCACTGTGCTGATTGCATTGGAGCATCGAAAGGCGTCTCAAAATCGTATGTTGAAAAGCTGTTTTTAGACAATCCATCAGGAAATTCTGAGCAGCAGACACCAATTGTTGTAATTAAATCATATGAAGAGCAGAAACTTGAAAGCTTAAACGATGTAAGAAGCGAAAAAGAATTGCATGAGATTTTGCAAAATTAATTAAGATATGTAATAAAGATTAATAATATATCAACTATAGTAAATCTTTTTGTGAGCAAGTATAGATGCATTTTTCTATAGTTGATTTTTTTTTATTTTGTGCGATTAAGCATTCATGCAATAAATCGAGATTAATAGACAAAATATATAATAGATATCGAAGGAATGAAAATGTATAGCTTTAATTGAGCTTTATATGGCTAAATTAAAGCTTTAATCTGTCAATTAATAATGTTATACTGGAGAAAAATGTATGAGGTGATTTTTATGCCGTTATGAAGTTTAATGCGAAATTTATTATAGAGAGAATTATTAACTATAAGGAGGTGTGAAACCTGTTTAATACAGGTTTGCTGCTTTGAAGATTGATGATATATTTAGATTGACAGAAGATGAACTATTTAGTGAACTGAATACATCTATAAAGGGTCTTTCTACAGATGAAGTAAATGAGCGACTTCAGAAATATGGATACAATGAAATAAAAGAAGTCAAAAAATCATCAATGCTGTCTAGGTTTATAGCAAATTTTACTCATTTATTGGCAATACTCCTTTGGATAGCCAGCATACTTTCTTTTATTGGAGGGATGCCGCAGCTAGGATGGGCAATAATACTTGTCATAATCGTAAATGCTTTATTCAGCTTTTGGCAGGAATTTAAAGCAGAGCAGGCTACAGAAAGTCTTAAAAAGATGTTGCCATCGTACGTGAAAGTGATAAGAAATGGTCGTCAGGAGCAAATTTTAGCACGGGAGTTAGTACCTGGTGATTTGATTTACCTTGAGGAAGGCGATCACGTGCCGGCTGATGCTAGGCTTATAGAGGCTTTTGAAATGCGGACTATTAATGCTGCATTGACTGGAGAATCTGAGCCTGTTAGAAGAACATCTGATATAGTTTTAGATGAAGATGTCTCACTGTTGCAGTCACCAAATATAGTGTTTATGGGAACAAATGTAGCATCAGGTTCTGGAACGGCAGTAGTTTATGCAACAGGAATGAATACGCAATTTGGCAAAATTGCCTCTTTAACGCAGACAATAAGTGTAGAGCAGAGCCCGCTTCAAAAACAGTTGACGAGAGTTGCAAAAGTTATTGCGTATTTATCTCTTGTGATGGGGGTATTCTTTTTCCTTTTGGGTTTATTTATGGGAAGGTCATTAGTTGATACATTTATGTTTGCAATAGGCATTATTACTGCTAATGTGCCTGAAGGATTGCTGCCGACAGTGACATTAGCACTTGCCATGGGTGTACAGCGAATGGCAAAGAGACATGCGCTTGTAAAGAAACTTTCCAGCGTTGAAACGTTGGGCGGAGCGACTGTCATCTGTACAGATAAGACAGGTACGCTGACGCAAAATGAAATGACAGTCAGAGAAATCTGGACCCCAGTTGCATTTTACAATGTAAGCGGTGTTGGATACGAGCCGAAAGGCGACTTTTATGTGGATGACAAAAAGATAGACAGCAAAAATCTTCCTAATGAGCTGTCATTGCTATTAAAAATAGGCTTGTTGTGCAACAATAGCCGGTTAGTTAGGCCTACGGATGAGAACCCATCTTGGAGCATAATTGGTGACCCAACCGAAGGTTCATTAGTGGTACTGGCGGAGAAAGCAGGATTTACATTAGAAGAAATGTTGAGGGAATATCCAAGGATATCTCAACTTCCATTTGATTCCAGACGAAAAAGGATGACTTCTATTCATAAGTATGGAAAAGAAATCTACGTATTTACTAAAGGTGCACCAAAAGAAACGCTTTCAGTTTGCAATTACATTTTAAGCAACGATGGTGTTAAAAAATTAGAACAGTCGGATATTGACAACATAGTTAAACAAAATGATAAATTTGCTGAATCAGGCCTTAGAGTACTTGCAATGGCATATAAAATAATGGATAATGAGAATAAAGAATACACAGTAGAAGATACAGAAACTGACTTAATCTTTGTGGGATTAGTAGCTATGATGGATCCACCGAGGCCTGAAGTTGAATTGGCTGTTAAACAGGCTCATAAAGCTGGCATAAAGATTATCATGATAACGGGCGACTACGGATTAACAGCAGAATCTATTGCTAGGAGAATTGGCATAGTAAAAGGACCTAGACCAAGGATAATAACTGGCAACGAACTTGATAAAATGTCAGATGAAGATTTGAAGAAAGAATTGAAGAATAAAGAAATCATATTTGCCAGAGTTGCTCCAGAGCACAAAATGAAAGTTGTTGCTGCATTAAAAGAAATGGGTGAAGTTGTTGCTGTTACTGGTGACGGTGTTAATGACTCACCTGCATTGAAAAGGGCTGACATAGGTATTGCAATGGGCAAATCAGGTACTGATGTTGCAAGGGAAGTTGCAACTATGGTCTTGACAGATGACAATTTTGCCAGCATAGTTAATGCTATTGAAGAAGGCAGAGCGGTTTACGACAACGTAAGGAAATTTATAACATACATTTTTGCGCATTTGACACCAGAGGCTATACCTTATATACTGTTTTCTCTATTTAATATTCCTGTCCCAATAACGGTAATGCAGATATTAGCAATAGATTTAGGAACGGAGACGCTGCCGGCTCTTGCACTTGGAGTTGAGCCGCCTGAACCGGGTGTTATGGATAGGCCCCCTAGATCACCTAAAGAAAAATTATTAAACTTGTCCCTATTCCTAAGAGGGTATGTTTTACTAGGAATAATTAGCTCTATAGCGGTTCTATCAGGTTATTTTTGGGTTTTATTAAGCGGAGGTTGGCACTGGGGCGAGACGCTTCCACTAACAGATCCACTGGCTAGAAAAGCTGCTACAATGAGCTTCTTAGGGATAGTTATTATGCAGGTGGCTAATGTGTTTGCCTGCCGCACTGAAGTTGCTTCTATGTTTAGCGTCAGTTTCTTTAAAAATAGATTATTAAATATTGGCGTAATATTTGAAATAGTACTTACTGCATTGCTTATATATGTTCCGTTTTTGCAGAAAATATTTGACACCTATCCTGTTTCATTAAAACACTGGCTGTTTTACGTAGCATTTATGCCGATACTTATTGGGGCAGAGGAGATCAGAAAATATATCTTGCGCAAAAAAATTGCATCAAATGAAAAGGAGGTGAAAGGCTCTATATGAGCCTGATTTATGAATATAATTGTTGCAGGATGCGGCAGGCTTGGTGCTGAGTTAGCTCAGATATTAGATTCTGACGGTAATCATGTTGCTGTTATAGATAGAGACAAAGATGCTTTTAAAAGATTGAAGTCGTCTTTTAAAGGTGAATTTATAGAGGGGATTGCATTTGACAAAGTTACTTTAATAAAAGCTGGCATTGAACATGCTGATGCTGTTGCTTCTACTACTAATGGCGATAATACAAATATTGTTACAGCTTTGATTGCAAAAAAGAAATTTAAAATACCAACGATAGTAGCCAGGATATACGATCCTATTCGAGCGGAAATATACAGAAAAATGGGTATAAATACGGTTTCACCTACTTTGTGGGGCGCAAATAAGATAAAAGATTTGATATGTCATCCTGATCTTTTTAGAGTATCATCGTTTGGAAGTGGTGAAGTAGAAATAATTGAAACGGAAGCGACAGCATTCTTGGATGGCCGTCATGTAAGAGATATAGCTATACCATCTGAAATAAATGTTGTCAGTATAGTAAGAGACGGCATAGCACTTATACCAACGCATAGTACGACTTTTAAAAAAGGCGATAAAATATTTATAGCTTTAACAGCTTTCGGGAAGACAAAGATAAAACAAATGCTTATGTCGTAGAGATTTTAATAGGAGGTGAAAGAACCTGACGGGAACAATGCAATAAAGTTTCCAAATAGCAGGTTACGATATGTCGATAATGATTGTTGGTGCTGGACGATTAGGTTCATACCTAGCTCAATTGATGGAGGAAAGAAATGAGAAAGTCGTTGTTGTTGAAAAAGATGAGTCTAGAATTGAAAAACTTAAAAGAGAATTAAAGTGCAATATTGTAGTTGGAGATGGCTGTAATTCAGATACATTAAAAAAGGCAGGGATTATCGGTACTGAGATAGTTGTTGCGGCAACTGGCCATGATGAAGATAATCTTATAATATGCCAGCTTGCCAAGTATGAATTTGGTGTATCAAGGGTGGTATCCAGGATAAACAATCCAAAAAATGAGTGGCTTTTTACAAGGGATATGGGCATTGATGCAGCCGTCAGCAGTGCCAGAATTATTGCAAAATTAATTGAAGAGGAGACAGAAATCAGCGGGCTTACGACTGTAATGAATCTTGCAGAGGGAAAAATATCCATTGTCAGAAGCATGGTGGAGAAAGATTCAAAAGCTGCAAATAAGATGATTAAAGATTTGATGCTTCCCGGTAACTGTGTGATAATGTCGATAGTCAGAAGTAATAAAGTTTTGTTGCCAAATGGCAGTACGTATATTTTGCCTGGCGATGAGGTTTTAAGCGTTGTTAGCGATGAGAGCAAGGAAAAACTGAAAGATTTGTTTGATGTGCAATAAAAATAAAATAAAGGTTGATAGCACTTATTTGCTATTAACCTTTTTTGTTTTTGTATGCTGACTGGTCATTAAAAATTTTAAATAATTTATAAAAAAACATGGAGGAATTTTCTTATGTTTGTAGAAATAATACTTAAATAAATATATTAATTAAATATTAAAGGAGATGGTCTAATTGAATTCCTATCTATTTCTAATCTATGGAGTTGTTATTATTGCAGCTCTTGCCATCATTGGGTTTATTAGGTTTATTTTTACACAAGATAAAGGTGACGAGAAGATGCAGCAGATTTCAGACTCCATAAAGGAAGGCGCAATGGCTTTTCTAAACAGGCAGTATAAAACGATAACAGTGCTGGCTTTGATTGTGGCTGTTTTAATCATAATAGCAAATTATTACGGTCATCAATCAGAAGGAGCAGGTGCTGCTATTAGCTATGCATGGCATGTAGGATTGGCCTTTATATCGGGAGCTTTGTGCTCAGCTATATCAGGCTACATAGGCATGTACATGGCAGTTAATTCAAATGTTAGGGCAGCAAGTGGTGCAAGAAAAGGTCTTAATAAAGCATTACAGATTGCTTTAAGAGGAGGAGCAGTGACAGGCCTTGCAGTGACTGCGTTGTCTCTGTTTGGGGTTGCTACTTTGTTCTTTGCATACGGTGGAGCATCAGGTCAGCAAGAATTGGTAAAAAATGCTCCATCATTGATAGTAGGCTTTGGATTTGGTGCTTCATTTGTAGCATTGTTTGCACAGCTAGGCGGTGGTATTTATACAAAAGCTGCTGATGTTGGTGCAGACCTTGTCGGCAAGGTAGAAGCGGGCATTCCAGAGGATGACCCAAGAAATCCCGCAGTAATCGCTGATTTGGTTGGCGATAACGTTGGAGACTGTGCCGGAAGAGGAGCTGACCTTTTCGAGTCAACAGCCGCTGAAAATATAGGTGCAATGATATTGGGTGTAGGCTTGTATCCTGTCTTTGGATTAAAGGGCATACTGTTTCCACTTGTAGCACGTGCGATTGGTATTATTGCTTCAATTATTGGAATTGTATTCGTAAACACAAAAGACGAATCAAAAGATCCTATGATAGCTTTAAACAAAGGATATTTTATTACAACAATAGTAAATCTAATTGTTCTCTTCTTTGCAGTAAAGGTTATGCTTTCAGGTCATTTATCAAATGGCGATAGCGTAAATTATTTGCTTCTATATGGTGCAGCAGTCGCAGGCATATTGCTAAGCTACGTATTTGTATTTTTGACAAACTACTACACATCTATGAGCACAAGACCTGTTCAGGAGATCGCAAAGGCTTCAACAACAGGTGCAGCGACAAACATAATAACTGGTATCTCCGTAGGCATGGAGTCACCAGCACTTCCAGTCTTGTTCATATCTGCAGCAATAATCATAGCATACAGGCTTGGTGAATTGGCACTTCCAAATATAGCTACAGCGGGTTTCTATGGTACTGCAATAGCTACTATGGGAATGTTATCAACGACGGCATATATTTTAGCTATGGATACTTTTGGACCTATTACTGACAATGCAGGCGGAATCACTGAGATGTCTGAAGCACCCGAATCTGTGAGGGTTGTGACAGATAGACTTGATGCATGTGGAAATACGACAAAAGCTTTGACAAAAGGATATGCAGTAGGATCTGCAGCTTTAGCTACTTTCTTGCTTTTCTCTGCATACCTTGATGAAGTAAAGAAAATATTAGGCAAACCTATCGATTCTTGGTTTGCTGTAGATATAGGTAAACCTGAGGTTTTCATAGGAGCATTTATAGGAGCTATGATAGTATTTCTCTTCAGCTCTACAGCTATAAGAGCTGTTGGCAAAGCAGCCCAGTACGTCATACTGGAGGTAAGAAGGCAATTTAAAGAGAATCCAGGCATAATGGAAGGCACATCAAAGCCAGACTATGCAAAAACAGTGGACATTGTTACAAAAGGCGCATTGAAAGAGATGGTAATTCCAGGCCTTATTGTCGTAGTAGCACCTATCTTAGTAGGAATCTTGTTGGGAAAAGAATCTGCAGCAGCATTTTTGATGGTTGGCACAATATCCGGTGTAATAATGGCGCTGTTCTTAAACAATGGTGGTGGTGCATGGGACAATGCTAAGAAGTTCATCGAATTAGGAAACTACGGCGGTAAGAAGTCCGATGCGCATAAAGCAGGTGTTGTAGGCGATACAGTAGGTGACCCGTTTAAAGATACTGCAGGTCCGTCATTGCACGTTTTGATAAAGCTTATAAGCACCATAACACTTGTGTTTGCATCTTTGTTTAGATAAAAAAACATCTATACTAAGGTGGAGTTTAATGCTCCACCTTTTTATGTTGTACTAATCAATTAAACTGGAGATGGATGTGAAAGTTTATTATATTTGTATTGACGTAACTATATAACAATGATATACTATATATTGATGCTGCGATATTTATATACACAATATATAGAGCTAATATTAAAAAATTTCAGATATGTGTGCTTATTTAATTAACTCGTTAAATGGGTGCAGCTTTCATGTAGGGATTATTTTTACGGAAGATAATTTAATGGAGGGTTTAAATTGGAAAACATTATGAAGGTTATAAAGAGAAATGGTATGGAAGAAGAATTCAACAAGGAAAAGATAGCTAATGCAATCTATAAAGCGTTTAAAGCAGTTGATGAAGGAGAATACCATGAAGCTATTATGATAGCGGATGAAGTCACAAAGTACATAGAAGAAAATTTTGATGGACATGCAAATGTGGAACAGATTCAGGACATAGTTGAGCAGTTTTTGATAAGGGGCGGCTTTGCAAAAGCAGCAAAAGCATATATCTTATATAGAAAACAGCACCAAGACATAAGAGAATTTAAAAATATGTTTATGGACATTGAGAAGATGGTAGATGAATACATCGGAAAATTGGACTGGAGAGTAAATGAAAACAGCAACATGAGCTACTCACTTCAAGGGTTAAATAACCATATAGCAAGCACGATTACAGCAAATTACTGGTTGAATAAGATATATCCAAAAGAAGTGAGAGACGCACATGTAAATGGTGATTTGCATATCCACGATTTAAGCCTTTTATCAGTGTACTGCTGCGGATGGGATTTGAAAGATTTGCTTATTTCGGGTTTTACTGGTGTAGAGGGAAAAGTTCAGAGCAAGCCACCTAAGCATTTTAGGTCAGCATTAGGTCAAATTGTCAACTTTTTTTATACGCTTCAAGGTGAAGCTGCAGGTGCACAAGCATTTTCTAATTTTGATACTTATTTAGCTCCATTTATATATTACGATAAGCTGTCGTATAAAGAAGTAAAGCAGTCCTTACAGGAATTTATTTTTAATATAAATGTTCCAACAAGAGTAGGTTTTCAAACTCCATTTACAAATATAACGATGGATCTCGTCGTTCCTGATATATTAGCTGATGAGCCTGTAATAATAGGCGGTAAGCCTATGAATAGGACATATAAAGAATTTCAAAAAGAGATGGACATGTTAAATATGGCCTTTGCGGAAGTCATGATGGAAGGTGACGCAAATGGCAGAATATTTACTTTTCCTATACCAACGTACAATATTACAAAAGATTTCGACTGGGAAAGTCCTGTTATAGATAAAATTATGGAGATGACTGCAAAATACGGCCTTCCCTATTTCAGCAATTTTGTCAACAGCGATTTGAACCCTGAAGATGCTCGCAGCATGTGCTGCCGCCTAAGGCTTGACAACAGGGAATTGAGAAAGCGGGGTGGAGGACTTTTTGGTGCTAACCCTCTTACAGGATCAATAGGTGTTGTAACGATAAACATGCCTAGAATTGGATTTTTATCAAAGACGAAAGAAGAATTTTTCAAAAGATTAGAAAAGCAGATGGACACAGCAAGGAAAAGCTTAGAGATAAAGAGAAAAGTACTGGAGAAAATGACTGAAATGGGTTTATATCCATACTCTAAGTTCTATTTAAGAGATATAAAAAAGAGGTTTGGTTCTTACTGGCAAAACCATTTTAATACAATAGGGCTAATTGGCATGAATGAAGCACTTCTGAATTTCATGGGTGTTGGCATAACAAGCGATGAAGGAAGAAATTTTGCTATAGAAGTATTGGATTTTATGCGGCATAAACTGGAAGAATATCAGATGGAATCAAATTATCTTTATAACTTGGAAGCATCACCAGCAGAAGGTGCATCATATAGATTAGCAAAGAAAGACAAAGAATTGTACAAAGGTATAATAGTAGCAGGTGATGATGTGCCGTATTACACGAATTCTACACAGCTTCCTGTCGACTTTACCGAAGACATATTTACGGCTCTTGATTTGCAGGATGAACTGCAGACAAAATACACAGGTGGGACTGTATTTCACGGATTTATCGGTGAAAGCATAAGCGATCCTAAAGTCTGCAAAGAACTAGTAAAGAAGATAGCATACAATTATAGGCTTCCTTATTATACCATTACACCCACATTTTCAATATGTGACAACCACGGTTATATATCTGGAGAGCATTTTAACTGTCCGCAATGTGGCAATGAATGCGAAGTATACAGCAGAGTTGTTGGCTACTATAGGCCACTTCAAAACTGGAATGAAGGCAAGAAAAAGGAATTTGCAGACAGGAAGGAATTTGTAATATGATGTATGATTACATGCCGGTGTCGTTGGCAGATTATCCTGGAAAGGTTGCGTCTACTGTTTTTATAAGTGGATGCAACTTTACCTGTCCTTATTGCCACAACAGCCAATTGATTGATTTGCAGAAATCTATAAAAAGTGAAGAAGAATTTATAGATTATCTAAAGAAAAGAAAAAATCTCATAGATGGCGTCTGCATAACAGGCGGAGAGCCTACACTTTGGAAAGACTTGAAAAACTTCATTAAAACAATAAAAGATTTAGGATTCAGCGTCAAGCTAGACACAAATGGCTCCAGGCCTAATGTCATAGAAGATTTATTGAAGGATAATATTTTGGACTACATTGCTATGGATGTAAAAGCGCCTAGAAATAAATATGGATTATTCATAAAAAACAATGAAGATATAGAGAGAATTTTAAAAAGCATTAATTTAATTAAAAACTCTGGAATAGACTATGAATTCAGGACGACTGTAAATGAAAAATTGCTTTCTACAGATGATTTTTTATCTATAGCAAATATGATTTCTGGCTGTAAAAGATATGTTTTACAAAGGTACAAATACTCAGAAGGCGTATTAAATAAAGATTTGTGCGGCAAAGGTCAATGCGACATTGAATATTTGATTAAGATAAAGGAAGCAATAAAGGACGAAATCGAAGAAATACTGATAAGATAACATTGATTAAAAGGAGATCATCTCCTTTTTTGTTTTAGAAAAAAATTATAAATGGTGTATAATTTAAGTAGATGGTTAAGTTTAAAAATAAGGTTACAAAAACGTGATTTACTTCTATATTTGTTAATGATATTTTTTGAGCATAGTGAAGAAATCGTTATTGGACTTTGATTCATATGGAATTTTCTCTTAAAATATTTAGAGAAAATCCTTTGAATACATTTAAAATAATTTTCATAGGGGGATGAAATTATGGACAAAAATTTGTTAGGCACTAATATCGTCACACAGATAGGCATAATAGTAAAAGACATTGAGAAAGTATCACAGACTTATGCAGACTTTTTTGGAGTTGAGAAGCCTAAGTGGAATTGGACGGATGGCTACGAGAAGTCACATGCTGAATTTAATGGCAAACCATCTGATGCCCGTGCAAAGCTTGCCTTTTTTGATATGGGTCAGCTTCAAATAGAGCTTATTGAGCCAGATGAAAACATAAGCACTTGGAGAGAGTTTTTGGATAAACACGGGGAAGGTGTACATCACATAGCGTTTCAAGTAAAAGACATGGATGAAAAGATAAAAGCATTAGAGAAAAATGAGATGAGCCTAGTCCAAAAAGGCGATTACGAAGGTGGAAGATATGCTTACATAGATACTTTTTCGAAGTTAAAGGTAATCATAGAGCTTTTAGAGAATTTTTAAATGAAGTTGCCAAGGAGGCATCAATATGAACATATTGATAACAGGTGCTAACAGAGGACTTGGAAGACACTTAGTCGAAAAAGCACTTATAAATAACCATAAAGTATATGCAGGAATTCGAAAAATCAATGATGTTGCATCCGAATTAAAAGATTTAAAGGATAGATATGAAAAAAAGATGAACTTAATTGAATTGGATGTAAGTGATGAAGAATCTATAAAAAGAGCAGCTATACATGTAAGCAAAGAAGAGGATTCTTTAGATGTTATAGTAAACAATGCAGGTATATTAAAGGGAAGAGGAAAAGAAATAGAAGATTTAGATTATACTGATTTAGAAGATACACTTAAAATCAACTTGATGGGTCCAATGATGGTTGTAAAATATTTTCTGCCGTTATTAAAAAAGGGCAGAGATAAGGTGATAATTAATATATCCTCGGAAGCTGGAAGTTTTGCAAATGCTTATGGTGGTGATTATCCGTATGCTGTATCAAAGGCAGCACTAAATTTCTTTACGGCACAGCTAAAAGATGCCATGAAGGACTACAAAGGGAGAGTTTACGCCGTACATCCTGGATGGATGAAGACAGACATGGGCGGAACATCAGCTCCGTTAAGTCCTGAAATTTCTGCAGAAGGAATCATGAAGATTATAGAAGGAGACATTAAAGTTGATGACAACCAGTTTTTTATAGATTTTAAAGGACAACCGATGAAATTATAAAAAAGGGATGATATTGTGAAAGAGATAGTTGCGATTTTAGGTGATTTCTACCACAATGAGGAAATTATAAAAAGATCTCTATATAGAGCTATAAATAATCTTGGCAGTGTAAATCTTAGATTTATAGACATTGATGAGTTACAAAAGGAATTAGAATCAAAACCTGATTGTATAGTATTATTTAAAGAAAATAGATTA
>Ga0207747_1001071_pt1 | contig 22336 bp, 21 predicted proteins | sample HigsolmetaGSP11D_FD_184839 | JGI IMG/M metagenome (GOLD analysis project Ga0207747, IMG submission 184839) | High solid enriched microbial communities from the Joint BioEnergy Institute, USA - SP1-1-D (SPAdes) | ecosystem: Engineered > Bioreactor > SSF (Solid state fermentation) > Aerobic >...
ACCGGCGACGTGGGGGGCCGCCATGCTCGTACCGGTCATGTAGACGTATCGGCCATCTAGGTATGTGCTGTATACGCCGACTCCGGGCGCGACCAGATCGATCTCGTCGTTGCTGTTGCTGTAAAAATACATTTCCCCGAGGCCGTTGCAACCGCCGACCTGCACCACCTCGGGGTACGTCCCGGGATAATAGCGCTCATCGGTGTCCGCATTATCGTCGCCCGCATTACCGGCGGCACAGATGACGAGCACGCCGCTCTCGACGGCGTTTTGTACGGCCATGCGCAAAAAGATGTCATCGTCAGGGCCACCGAGCGACATCGATACGACACGGACTTGCTCCCCGTTCGGCCCGCGCCAATCGACAGCGTAATTGATCGCCGCGGCAACAGCGGCAAAATTACCTTTGCCCTCTCGATTAAGCGCCTTTAAAACTAAGAGCGAGCACTCCGGCGCAACGCCGACCATGCCCGCTCCATTTTGGTTTGCTGCGATGATGCCAGCCACATGCGTACCGTGGCCGTGATAATCCGTGTAGTCGTCCGGCCCGCCTTCCGCGGTAAAATTTCGGCCGCCGATGATACGTCCGTCCAGATCGGGATGCGGCGCACAACCGGTGTCGATGACGGCGATTACGATGCCCTTGCCGCGCTCCGTCTCGTCCCAGATGCGATGTGCCCGAATCATCTGCACGCCGTCGGGAATTTCGCTCGTGATCGGGGTCGACGCGGCTTCGACTTTGTGCTGGAGTAGCGAGACGTTCATGGCCCCACCTCAACCGCAAGGACGGAAACCGAACCCTGCGCGATGAAATGATCGTCCTGCGTCCGGATCTGTTTCGTTCCGGGCGTAGCGGTCTTGTATTCAATCCAGTATCCATCCGGTTTCTTCGTGACCAGTTTCGGCGTCCCATCGATCACAAACAGAATCGGGTCAGTGTACGTATCATTTGCGTCTTGATCGTCCCAAGTCTTTATGCTGGCCGTAATGCGGGCCGTTTCCGCACCGTCGGCCATGATATAAGATTTGTCCTTGGTAAGCATAATTTTGTAACCTGTAAATGTACCGGTTGCTGGGTCATACGTGCAGCCGAGAACACGATCGTCTAGCGTTGGAGTTTCGACCATAATATTCGGACTAAAGGCTGCGGCGACTACCTTATTTGTATTACTGTCTACTTGATAATAGTTTGGCACGTATCATACACCCTTTCGAATTTTTAATAGGATTCAACAACTTCATAAGCTATCGTTCTGTCCGCGTTACCCGTATTCCCGCCACTCATAAATTCGATGTTAGTGGGAGAGGTAAGTCTTATTGTATAATTCAAATCTTTTTGCTCCCAGCTTGTCGCAGTCCTGAAAGACCAAGTTACGAAGCTTTTATTCATATCCACCGCTGAAATTGTTACGTTACCAGAAGCTCCGATGGTAGCAGTCCCTCTTTGTACGTTCTTGATCCCTCCCACGGGCGTCCACACCCCTCCGTTATTATATTCGAGCCTTCCGCTGTTCCAGCGGAGCGCGGCAGTAGTCCATATTCTGCTCCCTACCCCAGTTTGTTGGGCAGTTAAATCGAGAGCAGCACCGCGTGCACTTCCACCCGAATCGAAAATGCGGAGCAGATTTCCAAATACATCGATCGTTACTTGACCCGCTAATGACGTTCCCGATGCTGGCTTTGCGAGGTTGATTTCTCCGCCTTCATTCCCTTCGGAATTAGTTGAGACCAATACTTTAGCGTTTAGCACGCCATTGATCGTCTGGCCGTCTGCGGAGGTTATGATTGTCATCCATGGACTCCAAGTATTCGATTCATTTCGTGTGCGATATTTTACTACTCCGCCGCCTACGGGAATTTGTTGATACGCAACCTGGACAATGTATGAGAACGAATTATAGACCGCAAGTGTCCCCCAATCTAGACCTGGGCCGTTCGTATGTCCTGATGTACCCCCAAAAAGATAAGTCCCATTGGTCGTATAGTCATTCCAGTTGGCGTTTGACGGCAATGCTGGCTTTGGTGCGAACGCCGCATCCGCAACCGCTGCCGCTGCTTGAGCCGCAGACAAGGCCGCATCCGTTTCCGCCTTGCGGGCCACGTCGTCGCTGGCTGACGGAGCTGCGGCTTTGAAGCGTCCGTTTGCGTCGCGTTGGACGAGCGTGTTCGGCGTTGCTGCGCTGGTGGCGCCGTGAACCCCGGTGGTGGCATTGATATGCGCTGCAGCATTCTCCAGCGTTGTTGCCGGAGCATCCCACCAATTAGCTTTTCCAGTTATCGCCTTTATACGATTAGCAAACCAATTTAAAAAATTACGTAAAGTACCATTATTACTTGTTGGCACTTGTGTTGGATCGATTGTCCTGGCACCTGTTTCAATAGCGTCAATATTACCTTCGATACGATTAAAATCAGAAGGTAACGGACCGTCTACCGCTGACCAATCTTTTTTAGGAGTTTGCCATTCTGTTGGAGTTGACATCTCATACCCTCCTTCCAAGAGTTGTCATTTGTAATGCACCATCCCACTCAATTCTTTGCGAGATTACATAAAATTCAGTAGAAGTATCTCCCGTAGTATCAGGAACAGATATTTTATCCCCAAGTTCTACAGAAAAATCACCGCGCCATTCCAAAGAAATATCTCGTCGAGGATCTTTAAACGACTGCAATATGGCATTCACCAAAGTTTGTGCCACAGCAGTAGTCTGTATTAACGGGTTTTCAGGTACTTTATAACGTAACTCACCGTTATCAAGGATACTAGCATCATCCTTGACAACAATCCTCTCACGATTCTTTACTTCGAGCGGTTTACCGAAGATTTCAAGTGTGCCGGTTCCCGTACCAGTGGGGGTGATGGTAAGGGCGACGCCCCAGGAATAAAAAGTTGTTGCAGTTACTGTACCTGGACCAGTAAACACTACTCTAGGTTCGAAAACCATTTCATAGTTGTAATACACCGTTAAATTCAACGGCTCTCCTTCAACAAGCTGCAACGGTGCGTTTGTAGTGTATACAGAGGTTTCCGCGCCAGGGACTAGTGGCCGTGTTTCAGCTTCCACTATGTTAGCAATCTGACCCCAGCGGATTGGGCGAGATTGTTTAGTGTAATCGTCCCTCGTAAGTACTTTTTGCACCTGGTTTTTGTAGGTGCTTAAGTACGAAGGACCTTCCACGCGGATTACACCATAACGATCTACGTACACTTGACCTAAGCAAGCCTCGGCTATTTGTCTCAATACAGCTTTATATGAGGTCGGGTGGAATCCTGCGTACGGAATTACAAATTGTTGCAATTCAGGATCGATCCAATATTCTGCATTGGTTAATCCGTAATCTTGTAAAACAGCCTCTGTTATATCATACAAGGTTGCATTGATAAATAAAGGACTATTTGCATAGGTACTTTTCTGCAATAACATCAACTTGTCACGCCCGATTAAGGATACATTGATCTGATTGTCAGGTACATCCCAGTCACCGGACCAATATACACCCATCGGCAGCCATTCAACAGGATCACCAGGATTCTCCCCGGGTAATCCTAACCAAGCTAATATCCTTCGATTTGCCTTCAAGAGACCGTATAAGGGTGATTCAGTATTATCAGCGTCAAATTTACCGTTTTCATTTCGAAGATCAATTTCAATTTGTTTAGAAGCAATGTTCCCTATTGGTAAGCTACCTTCAGAAACTTCACGTTCCTCTATGATAGTAAATCCGATGATGTCATCTTCTAAATAAGTTTCTTGAATGGTAGTGAAGAATTCCGCGATCTTAGGCACCCTCCCGGGATGCGACCACCTTTTCACTTCCAATTTCATTTTTGTTACACTTGTAATTATGGGAGTAATTTTTTCCCAATGTAACAAAGTATTTCCGACGACGTTCTCCGTGTAAAGAACGTCGTCAGAAGCACTGTAAAGTGTAATCGTGAAATCTACTGGAAATTCACCACGAGCAGAATCACCTGATACACCCAAACTCAAGATAGGTCTGGGAAAAAATGTTACAACAAGTTCGGGATAGGGAGATGTAAACGATCCATCGGGACCGCTTAACGTATTTCCCCACCAACCCACCTCTTGAGTAAGATCGTCAGAAGGTAATTTCCAGCTCCCATCCAACACCCAAGTACCGTCAAGTGATGCCCATTTGTATGGTGTTTCTTTGACGGCGTTATAAACCTGCGATAGTTTCGCTGTTCTGCCTGCATTTGGTGAAGAAGATGCAATGCTTTTGTCAATGTTAGCGTTTACATATTCGATCGCAAGCTTTCCTAAAACCTGCCTATCTAACGAAAGAATTCTATTTTTAAAGCTTGGGGAGGTTACGAGCATTTACAATCACCCCCTAACATTTATTGCTCAATCAAACTGAAAGCAACATTTTTCCAATACCAAACACAACCGGTACGAAATAATGTTTTCGGTATTGCACCGACATACACAGTGGCGGATTTTTGCTCTCCGCCATCTGTGTAGCAAAGGGTGTGAAACATGTTATTGGTACCTAGAAGTTGTAGAATTACGTTCAGGTCGGTGCTGCTGATGGATTCATATCGAAAGTTAAATTTCAACTTCCAAGCAATTAAATCCATCGTCATTTTACCGGAAGCAACCCTACCAGACTTTGTAAGCGGATATTTTTCAATTATGAATTCGGTAGGACGCTTTATTTGTACACCATCAATTGACAGCTGGAGAGTACTCATACCTCAGCGCTCCTTTGTGCTTCGCTGATTCGAATCAACCTCATGCGGCGTTCGAGCTCACGTAGACTACGGTCATCGGCAATGAGTGTGCCAACGTACAGAATCGGTCTAGGATCAACTTCTGGTCTATTAATAAGTGACTCACCTAACATTTCAAGCAAGTCGTTTGCGACTGCCGCGCTGAAAGGTCTCATGTAAGTAGAATTTTCCAACGGAATTACAGCCTCACGTTTGTTGCCCTCACCGATACGTACTATTTGATCGCGATCTACGATACCACCTGTTCTGAGTGCGAGCAAAGGAGCTAACGCAGGGGCCGCCGCACCACCGGAAGCAGCTATAGCAATTGCACCTCCGACTACAGCAGCACCAACAGCTACTGGAATTAGCCAATTTTTATTTGCACTAACCCAGTTGCCTACATTTATCGCAGCTCGAGACAAACCACTTATGGTAAAGTTGAATGCTTTGCCAAGAGTCTGTCCTGCCTCGCTTGCAAGACCTGCGATAGCATTCCAAACCGACCTTGCCCAACCTAAGATGGTGTCAAGTGTACCAGAAGCCCAGTCGTATACACTATTGGCTGTACCTTTCAACCAGTTACCAAAAGCATCCCAGGTGGAACTGGCCCAGTTGTCTATGGCGGTAATAAAGTTATTACCCCAAGCAGCTATATTAGAGCTGACATTGCCTACCCAGTTAGCAAAGGCTGCTGCACTGTTGTTAATCCATGTAGCTATCGTTGCATAGGTTGTAGTTGCCCAAGATGCAATATTGCTTATTCCAGAATTTACCCATGCCACTATGTTGGAACCAGTATTAACACCCCAATTATAAATATGTTGAGCTGTTTCAATTGCCCAAGTCCGAATAGCTTCCGCAGTTTGTGCACTCCACTCAGAAATACTTTTGATCACAGCTTCTACCCATTTCTGGAAGTTTTCTAAAGTGTTAGTTGCCCACTGCGTAAATGCGTTAATTGTTTCAGCTATCCAGAGCTTAATAGTGTTAAGGGTGTCACTAGCCCAAGTCTTAATTTTAGCTAAAGTGTTAGCTACCCAAGTAGAAATCGTATTAGATGTTTGAGTCGCCCAGTTCTGCAGTGCCTGAATCACGTTGGATGTCCAGGTAGCAAAGATTTGTAAAGTACTAGCAGACCATTGTCCAATGGCTTGCAATGTGTTGGCTACCCAGGTCAAGATCATAGTGAACGTTTGAGCCGACCACTGACTTATAATTGTAACCGTTTGCAAAGCCCAACGCTCAATGGCAGTTGCAGCATTTGCTACCCAAGAGGCAATAGTCTTAGCGGTATCTGCAGACCATTTAACTAAAGAAGTCGCGGTGTCTGCAATCCACTTAGTCAGAGCGGCGCTCGTTCTAGCTGCCCAACCTTCAATCGCAGCAGCTGTAGTGACTACCCAGTTACCGAAAGTAGCAAGAGTAGCTATAGACCAGTCAGCAAACGCCGCAGCAGTACTTAACGTCCAATTTTGAACAGCCACTAAAGCATTGTTGAGCGTTAAGATAAACTGCTGTATCGGCACCAATACTTGTGCTACAGCAGAAGCGACATTGGTAATCCAAGAAGAAACTGTACTGAACGCCTCTTGCAGTTTAGCCCGCAACCCCAATATAAGAGCTTCAACAGTAGCTATGGCTTCAGTAACCGGCGAAATATTCGGAGGTGGTATTGTAGGCGGCTGCGAACCACCATCACCATCTCCCGGACGACCTACAACAGGAGGCACAAAAGGGCCGTCATCGTCATCGTCAGCGCCCGGTGTATCAAGATCAATATCCGGAAGAGTCACATTTGGCAATTCAGGCAATTTAGGCAGGTCCGGCATTTTTCCGATTTCGTCTAATCCTTCGCCCACATCATCCAATTTATCCGGTATCTGATACACTTCATCGAACGACGCAATAAATGTATCTTTAATCTTTTTGCCCGCTTTTTCTGCATTTTTACCAACATCTTTCAGGCCTTGTTGCATATCATCAAGAGATTGGTTAAATTTATCGGTCCATTCATCCAAAGACTTATTGTCTTCTGGACGAAGAATGCCACTAATATCAAGCCCAGACAGACGGGCAAGTCTTGCTTGAAGAGCATCTAACCATTGTGTTACTGTCTTAGAAGACATGGCTAGATACAACAAAGCACCTGCCAAAACGGTCAAAATACCAACTATAGGATTACGCGCAAGAACTACGAATAGGAACTGCAATGCTTTAGCAAGCAGCATCACAGCTTGTCCTACAGCAGCTGCAATTACGCCCATACGCGTAACGCTCCACAAAAACATCAAGGCTTTGGATACTGTACCAGCAATCATCATACTGGCAATAGCACCCACGAAAAACTGAACCCATGGGTTTGCTTTTATTATTGCCTCAGTAATTCTAGTTATTGTACCCACAATAGCACTTAATACAGGCAATACATCGCCCAAAACTTTAATGATCTGCTCGCCAGTAGATGTTAAAATAGGTTTAAGCGTAGACCACCACGATTTGATGGTCGCCCCTAGAGATTGCAGTCCCGCTATGATACGCCTTATAGAATCTTGTAGCTCAGGCGGTACAAAATGTTCAAAAACACCACCGAGTCCTTGCTGAGTCATGATTTTGCGAGCGTCTTCTAGAGCATTACGCCATCGTCTGAGAAATCCTTCCAATGCTCTATATGGTATTTCAAAGACTTCCTCACTCAAGAAGAGCAGGTTATCCCTGATAGTTTCCCACATACCCGGCACGGTTTGAGCAATACGTTCTGCAGCTCCTGCATAGCGCTTTTCCAAACCACGAAGAATTGCAGCTACGCCAACATCACCACTAATGTTCAGATCTCCGATCCTTGCTAATTGCTCTGCTGTAAGTCCAAGTTCCTCTTGCAATAAGCGATAAACAGGAATACCGGCTTCAGCCAGCTGACGCAGCTCTTGGCCCGCAATTTTACCGTTAGTCCTCATCTGCGTAATAGCCAATACTATACGGTCCATTTGTTCAGCTGTAGCACCTGTTACAGCATTGGCATCATTAAGTATTTCCATAACCTGGCGAATTTGCTCAGGACGGAATTGTGCACCCATTAACCTACGGGACAATCGGATGGCTTGTTCCGTAGAAAAAGAAGTGGATGCGGCAAAATCTTTCATGTTCATAATGAACCCTTGAGCATCATCTGCAGAGCCAAGAAAATACTCAAGAGATATCTGGGCTTTTTCCATTTCGTTCTTGAAGCCCACAACAGCTCTGGTGGCTTGTTCGATACTGTTAAGTGTATTATAGAACATCTGTGAAATTATAATACCACTAACAATACGATCCAAATCTTTAAAATTTCCAGCAAGAGCATCAAGATTTCGCCGCGTCGTATTAATGTTATTTTGCATATTGGGACCCATCGCATTATTCATATTATTCGACAGGCCCCTAACATGACTCATAGCATCATTTATGCTATTAACAAACTGCTTAATATTAAGGGAGAGGCTGGCTGTCAGCTGACCTACATCCAAGACGCTCGACCTCCCTTTCAGAAAATTTGATCTATATAACCAGGTTTGGCTTGCTTACCCTTGCCTTTATCATTACCTGTTGGATTCATAGTTATATGTGCTCGAGTAAGCGCGTTTAACTTACGCGGTGTCATACGCCAAAATTGTGCTTCTGTTCTTTTGAGGATCACTGTCCCAATATAAAGTAGTAACGGCCAATCCCACGAATCGTTGATAGGCATTGCCTCTTCAACGGCGTGGGTTATCAGTTTTTTGCTTGTTCAACCTTCTCTTCCTCTGTAGGTACTACAGCAGCTATTTGATGCCTATTAATTAATTTCGGTTCATTGTCTTCGACCTTAGAATCTGCAGTAGCAATCGTTGCATTAACCATATTCTGAGGGTCCGGCATATCACCATTAATCGCAATGGCCAACTTCTCTGTCACTTCCTGAAGCATCATAGGATTTTTAATCCAACTACCCACCTGGTACGGAGTGATATTGTATCCCGTAGGCTCTCCCGTCACGGGATCCAGAATTACTTCTTCATGAATCAGCCCGGCCCAAAGAATCAAACGAACATCATTCATACGCCCTTGCTGCAATTGCTCCATTGCTTTTTGGATGGAACCAAATTTATTTTCCAGTTCTGCAAAAGCATTCAAGTCAAACTGAATCATACGCAATTTTCCACCCAATTCAATCGTCGGCGGATCAAATCTTTTCACATCTTTTACATTAGCCATAAATTATCTCCTCCATTTTTTTAATAGAATGCACTATGGAACCTAAGTTACCATAGTGCATTCGATCAGTACTATTGCCTAATCTCACTTTATGCGGTTGTAAATTTAATGACATGGGGTGTCGCAAGTTTATTACCAGCCAAATCTGTAACATCCGTAGTTACAATAGCACGATATGTTACAAGCGACGTCAAACTGGCTGTTGGAGTAAACGTAACTTGAGTACGTGCAGCATTGATAGTAAGAGATCCTGCTACATAGGAACCGTCATCATCTTCAATTACAAAGAAATTACCCGTATGCACAGTAGACAAAGCCAGAGGCTCATCGAAAGTCCATACAACGCTAGTATTGGTGGAAACCCCAGTAGCATCGTTGCTCGGTGTTGTCGACAGAACTGACGGCAATGTCGTATCTGCAAGCCCACCATACGGATTGTTGAACCAGTTAGTAGCCATAGAAGGCATAAAATTCGGATGATCCTCGTCAATATGACGCTCCCATTCATCGTCACAATCACGCTTGACGAACGACCCAGTAATCGTAGGAGTATTAAACTCCACAGAATCGCCTTTGGTCTGGTTGTTCTGTTCGGGCGCACTGAACTTACCTTTAGCCAACCAGGTATAACGATATTTGCCATTAGACTTCAATGTTTTGAAACCGATAGCAACCCACGGCGGCACATCAGTAGCTTTACGAATCAATACACCACCAGCAACCGTATGCCCCAAAAGTGCTGCTTGAGTGTCCAGGTCCAAATCAGCCACATTCAATTCGACGGAGATCTCGCCCATAGAAGTAGCTGCGTCATAAGGACCATCATCTGCAAACAGAGTGGCATTGGATGCATTGGGGTTGATCGTAGCACTAATAGCCCCCAGAATAGCTACAGGAGCTTCATACGTTGCCGTACCCCCGATCGGATCATCGATCAACTTAGCATATACCAGGTTGCGAAGACCGATCACAACGCCTTTACTAGCCATTTACAATACCTCCTAATCATCGTAAGTAGTTACCCCAACATTAAATGCATAATAGACGCGCTGACGTGCATCTACTTTAAACCGAAAGGGTGTCTGTCGAGGTATTAACAAACACCATCTTTCAGGAGTAAGCTGGATAATTGCATCGTCTACTTCAAGAGCTTTATACAACCCATAAGCTTTAGATCTGGCTGCTTGAGCCGATAAATCTCTAGTTACGATTTGTATAGACCTCGTAGAAGAAGCAATTTGCGGAAGTCCCGCAGAACCAGCATACTCATACACAGCAACGGCACTATCCGGCAAATCCAGCATCGTATCCTTGAAAAAAGAGCTAGCAGTTACAAGACCCATAGAGATAAAGTAGGTTTCAAAATCCTGCAACAAATCAGCCATTACAGATCACCTACCTTAACTCTGATCGAATTGCTCTTGCTGCACCCGGAAGAAATCTAGATTGATATTCACGAACAGGATCTTCAAGATACTTGGCTTTACCTTTTTCATGGTAAGCTTCTAGATCTTCGTGAACAGCAATCATATACTCTGATGCCCGTTTTTTAGTTCTGGGATGTATTGGATCACCATTGCCACCATAACCAAGTATAGCAGTAAAATTATGGTACTTACCCTCAATTTCATAAAAGAAACTACTTGAAAGAGTACCAGTTTCCTCAGGTACTTGGGCTAGAGTCATCTTTTCGATTTCTTCGCAGGCCGCAATAGTAGCTTTTTTGGTACCTCGTTCAACTCTACTGACGGCTACTTCAAGATTACGTGCAAAATCAGAATAGTTGATGTTGAAACCAAAACGTCCACCACGAGCCATTATAGGTACACCACCGTTGTACCTGTTCCTGGATACAGTCCATCAAACTGACTGAATGCAAGAACCGGATAATCGACGCCATTCAACGCCATTTTATCATGCCCGCTGATAGGAAATATGCCATCAAAATACAAGCGTAGCGACGAGATTACCTCGTCGCCACTCACACTTCGCACCACAGAAATCTTCCCTTCTTTATAGCAGGAACGATCGACGGGTAGGCCAAACGTCTTATCACCATATCCATCAATGTTAATGCACGGATAATGGATAGCAGTATGAATCAACCTTTTTCTAAGTTGAGCGTCCATAGCAAACTCTCCTTATTATCGTGCATACCCACATCAAAAATAGGTTCAGACGCACCTGCACAAGCGTCCCAAGAAGGGGCAGCATTAGTATTGATTCGTGCAGCACGCAATGATTCCATCATTTTCTTGTAAGCTTCGAAACGCTGACTTGCTTGCACTTTTTCTGGTCCAATAGCATAATCTACTTCTCTGGCTAATTTGGCCATAATTGCAAGACAAGCCTCTTGTGCGGCACTATAAGGACTCCCTTTTACCGAGATGAGGTATTGAATCTCCTCATTTGACAATAATTGATCATTTTGATCAGTGTCACCGCAAAGAAACCGCACAAGATCAACAGACGACGATGACGGATCCCCACTATACGACCAGGTCATTCAGATCACCCACTTCGTTGTGAAGTAGTAACCCGCCCTGGAAACATATTAGCCGGCTTTGTTTGTAACGTAGATGTAGGAGCAGCTGCAGTACTATTCACCGCAGGAGTGCCACTTGCCGTACCAGGGGTGGGTGGCACTGCGCTTGCGCCAGGTTTCTGCGGTTCCGCGCTTCCAGAGCCCTTGGAAACTCTTTTAGCGAGGTTGGCTGCAAAGTCTGCACCCCACCTTACTTGGAAGTAGTCTTGCAGATCCTTAAGTTCCTCTTCGTCTGTCGGTACAGGCTTGAACTTACGTTCATTGAGGAAAATCTTGCCGTATTTCAGAGAGGCAAGCTCCTCTGCAGTGACGACATCGCCGGCATTAAAGAGTTTTCCTTGTGTCTTAAAGGGTCTGAAGACTACGTACAACTGGGTCATCAGGATACGATGTCTTTGAGGAAGACGCCAAGGTCGGCAGCGACAACTTTCATGTCGAATGCCATTTCGCCTTCAATACGTTCTGTATCCATACCCAGCCACGGCATCGGGATACGTACAATACGGTTGCCGAAGGCACCGGCACTCATCAGGCCGGTCCATGCAAAGATATAACCTGCGGACGGCTTCTTAAGACCCGGATTCTTTTCAACGTAGCACAACAACGCGTGTTTGCCCATGACGAAGCTATAGGCGCCGGTTTTGCCTTTAGCTTCCGTATTTTGAATTGCATACGGAACATAGATATTGTCCACTTCGAACAGTTGAGCCAACAGATCGCGAGTAGCGATGCCTTTTTGCGTGTACTTAATCCGGTCGATGATGTCCGGATGCTCTACCAGAGCATCGTATACGTACGGCGACAACACCAATGTGTTGGCTTTGTAGCCAGTACGCTCGATCATCGCTGTACTTTGGTTCTTAATGAATTTCACCGGATCAGACGACGGACTGTCAAACTGCAACGTTTGACCGGCACTCGGACTGCTCGAAACTCCTTGAATTTCTGTAGCCCAAATGCCAGCCTGGAAGTATTTTTGGGCCCACAGATTTTCGCGCTTCAGCAGAAGCTTGTGAGATACGAACTCAGTCGCATCTTCGTTAGGCTTCAACGGATTGTCTGCATTTACGCGATCTTGCTCGGTTACGTCATGATGGAACGCGTACACTCGCGCGAAGTACGGAGGTGCCTGTTCAACATCATAATCGCCACCGGCCGATTCAGTACCTTTGGCGCGTTCTTGTGCTTCATCGCGGAAGAAATCTTCACGCTTGTACACAAAGTACGTATCGCTTTGTTTTTGTACAGGAACGATCGGGAATACCTTATCCGCGATAAATACATCGGCCGATTGCATGTACGCCACAGAGATATTAGTCAGTGCCCGGTCAATATGAATTTGCTGACGAACTGGCATTGTTTATTGCCTCCCTTTCTCTTTCAGTTTTTTGTAATTATTAACTCAACAGGATGGAACCAATGTCACCGGCAGTACCGCCAACAATCATTGTTCCAAGCTTGTGGTTGATTGCCGGATCAGTTGCGCCTGTCAACGGAACAGCACGGCCTTGGTCATCCGACATCACAGCTTCTCCCGGGTTAATGGTAGCACCAATTTCGACGAATGCAATTCCAGAAACAACGATTTGGGTCGGCTCACCCGGACTGTTGGGTTCGTAAGCAACACCGACAGCATTACCACCGGCAGTAGAAACTTGAGTAACGTTACCGTTTGCAACAAAATTCACAAAACGATAACGCGTAAGCTGCGCGTCAGGCATGCCGGTAACAGATTTCCACACTTGTTCAAAAGCTTTTGCCATTTATGTTTCCTCCTTCTGCCCTATCGAGGGCGTGAAATTAGTTCTGTTGTGCGTGCAAATACGCGGAATACAGTTCCGGATTTTCTTGAATTGCCTGTGCGATTGCTGCCTCCTTAGAAATTCCTTTGGCTTTTGCAATCGTAGCGGCGGCCGCTTCGATTTTGCTCCAAGCCGCATTTTCATCAACCGAAGGGCCGACACCGCTAGCATCCACACCTTTACCGATTTCAGTAAATGCAGAGCTTTCAGTGATCAAAGTGTTTGCCGCTTTGAAGATACCAAACACTTCTTCGCAGAGTTGCGGGTCAACAGTCTTCAATTTCTTGTAGATATCTGCCAACTGCTTTTCTTCTGCGCCGAGATTCGGCACTTCTTTTGCTTTGGCAATCGCTTCGCGAGTTTCTTGCTCCTCTTTCAGCTGTTTTGCAACAGCTTCAGCGGCTTTAGTTTTCGCGATTTGTTGCTCCAGCAGTGCACGCACAGCCGGATCTTTGACCGTTTTGAGGATTTCTTCCTCAGATTGCGGCTGAGGTTGAGCACCGTCAGCTTCAGCTTTTGCCTTTTCGATGGCTTCTTGTGCTTCTTTCTTCACCTTTTCAACTTCGGCGTCTTTTTGCTCGAGAGCCTTGCGAACTACTTCAGCATGTTCGGGCTTGAGCAACTTCAGGATTTGCTCGAGATCCATGGCGTTTCCTCCTTTAGACTTTGTTAATTTGATAAATGCCTGTGAATTTGCACCTTCCTTGACCAAATCAACTCGATCATACTCGATGTCAATCAGCCAATGTCGATGCCAGGGCATTAACTCGGACATTTTGTTCACCTCCTTTACATGCCGGTGGGAACACGTCTAGCTTTGCCCTGTACGGAAAACATTTCGTATTCGCCAGATTTAATCTTGGCAAATACTTCTTTGTCAGGGATGTAAAAGCCAACCCACCAACCTTCAGGCAAAATCCCGTCAGGAATTCCTAAAGCCCGTTGTTTTTCCTTAGTGAACATTATACTTTCCACTAAGTGACCTTTGACATCGCCTTCGTGCTTTTCGCCTGTTGCACGGTATTTAAGTACGAATGTGTACGCAGCAACTTCCAAGTCTTCAGGACGAGTGACATCACCATCCCAATCCAACGGATAATTTCCATTGGCATCTTTAGCAATGTTTGCCCAGCCAAAGACAAGCTGTTTATCTTCCGCGGTCTTTGCAATACGGAATGTATCCGCTGAACCCACCAAACCTGCCTTCGACTTCCCCACAGAAGAATAAGTCATCGTAGCCGTGATGGCAGAATGTACTTCTGCAATTTCCCAATCAGTCCACCAGCCCTCTTGATAAACGGGGCTCATGACGAATTCACGCTTGATGGTGATGGTTGCCTCAGAGGCGTTCTGCAGGACATGGTGCGCCCATGCGGATTCAATTTGAGCCTGAATTTCTTCTTCTGGGACATCAGGATTAAGTGCTATTAGTGCAGGCTTCACACGATTAACAAAATCCTGATATGACTCGCCCTCCTGCGGACACAAATCACCCCAGAAAGAAGAATCCGCATACACGTGCATTTTCATCACCTCCTCTGAAAGGGATTTCGATACGTGTTCATCCCACTTAGAGTAGCAAATAGCCGCCGCCTGATCCGGACTATTTGCCGTGCCCTCTTCCATAACGATCGGGATGCATCGCGAGATGAAATCTTCTCTGGATTCTCCGGGTCTTACAGAAGGCAATTTAATCGCCTCCAATCACTTATCCACGTAATTTTGACTGTTATCGTCCATACTGTGTCCGAGCAAGTCTCTATCCGCGCTGAGCTGTTTGTCTTGTGTTGGATCTTCTCCGCCGTACCACTCTTCTAATTCCCCAGGTGTCAGTGGATCCAAACTGATCAATCTCCGGATGAAATTCATCAAAGGCAGATCTTTGCTTATGCGGAAGCCTGCCGCACGTAACAAGAATGCAAGTTCCTTAAGATCTGGCGTTTCTACTTCACCTGGTTTGATCTTAGGCAGATCAGTAATGCCACGGAAGTAGTTATACTGAAACAATTTTGGCACTGCATAAGTGTTGAACACGTCGGCAATGTTTTGAATCTGTGCCTCCAAAGAGGCAGCTAAGAGACTCTTTTTGACTTCCCCAAGAGCAAATGAACCAACTTTATCGCCACCCATCATTACGATATCTGCCAACATAGTAATTGCAATGCGGTTATCATAACGATTAATGATGGCATTTGTGTCGAACTGCCGTGTACCACCAGTGCTTAGGAGCTCAAATTCCCAACCATAAGGTTTCACAACACCCTCACTACGATCGCGTCGAACATTGCGAACCAAGTTTTCGGCAATAGCTTTAATTCGCATTGCTTCTGGGTTCGTAGGATCCCAAATGTCGACGTTTTCTGGGGGCGTAATAACTGGTAAACCGGCAAGGTCACGTTCAATACCGATGCCCTCAATCTCTTCAATACGTTTCTTGAAGTACCACGGACGATAGGCATTGCGTAACAAAGAACGTCCTTCAGGATTGTCCCTCGACACCTTAGTTCGAAATAGTAACCCCTTTGAAAGTGGGATTGTCACTTTTTCATATTTCGGAGGTGCCCATTGAATGAAACCCTTGATATCCCCATTATCAGCAAATTCCCAACCATACAGAGTATGTTGAGATCTTATAGGAAAGCCAGCCCACCCAATACGTCCATCTGAATACTTACTACGCCTATGAGAATTTTTCTCGTTAGGACCACCACGAACTTTGTACACAATTTCATGGAAACTAAATCCGTAAGAAAACATGGATAAAATTTCCGAAATTGTGTTATCCCACGACATACTCATGTCATGCATACATTGCCACAAAAATTCAGCAGCCTTTTTATCTGCCGATTTATCACTGGCAGCTTCAACAGACCACCCAGCCCTTTTAATGAGCTGTTCGGCCATATACAAAATCGCACCGATAGTAGGATCGTTATCGGACATTTCCTTGTAAATCTTAGCTGCCTGAGGATATTGCAAATGTGGTAAGAATTCCTCATAGACGGAATTTCCCCAACGATTCAGACCAGTGACGCCAATTTCAGAAAAATCCATCCGAGGAACCTTCTTTTCAACAACCTCCATTTACTCACCCCCCTTCCTAAATAATCCAATAACTACTACCTTCGGATACACCTACATAACTAGCATCTTCCCAATAAGAAGTTTCACGACTACCATCACTAACATCAGTCGGCATTGCAATGATAGGTAGGCTACTTAATTCATTAAAGGCGCCTGAAAAAGCATCCACTATGTCATCGTGGGGTACTCCTGGGAAACCTTCAAGCTCATTAAAAAACTTGTCAACATTTCGACAACCGCGCACAATTTTAATAACACGGCGTTCAGCGGCAGCAGATGCTGGCATTGCGCGCTGGATTTTACTACCAGTACTACGTACTCCTTCATACGCATAACCCTTGAAGATTTCCTTCTTTTTCTTTTCAATTGTATAGTCGCCAGAACTTCCAGGTTCTTTTTCCTCCCGAATTCTAGTCCAGTGCCCATCGGACTGTGCAGTACGGCGTTGTAATTCCTCTACCTGCATCGAGCTGTATTGCACATGTTCAATATCTTCAATGTAATAAATGCCACCCTTTTCGCTCATCAGGAAACCTACAGTCCAGTCAGGATCCTTACCACGCTTTTTCTTTTGCGGCTCTACTTCTGTAGAAGCACAATCCCAAAAACGTATACGTCTACGCCCAGGGGGTACTGCATCTACAAATTCAAACCATTCTCGTTTAAACATATTACCTTTACGCACGATAGTCCAAATACCATCCCGCAATCGTGCGCGCGTAACCGGATCCAATTCTTCCAACGATTCCTCATATGATTCACGATCCAAGAAAGGATTATCATCCATACCTGCCGGGATAAATACTACATGAGGCTTTTTAGTTTCCGGGTTAACAAACCGATTATACACCCACTCAGCATTATCACCATCATCCGGCGGATTTGATGCCGCACGCACCCTTAATGGCACGTTGAAACCCCTTAAACGACGTAAGCGAGAAAACATATACGTATAACACACTTCCAAAATGTGCGTTACTTCGTCAAAACCAACAAATTGATACTCGCCGCCCTGATAGTTAAAGCGGTCATTCGCAGTTTCCATATAACCGAACTGCAAGATTGCACCGGAAGGAAACTCAAATTTCTTCTCCTTCTCAACCCAGCGAACCTCTTTCGAAGCAATCCATGGTGCAAGCCAAGTCAATGCACGATCAATCAAAGCACCCGGTTTTACTAAATCCGCATACGATCTGCGGAAGATGATAGCAGCATATCCAGGCACATCGACATATTGCAACGCACACATTAAGAGAGCATCGCTATTATGTGTGGGTATTAAAGTTTTACCCACTAAAAATGTATGGCTAGGATGTTTAATCCTAATACATTTTACAGGTACACTAGGAACGTCACGAATATTGCGTATTAAAATCCTATTGTCAAGGGATGCTTTCTGCCTTTCATATTTACGTTTTAGGTGGAAAACACGCAAATCGGTTGTGAAAGTAAATCGATGAGATTCCAGTTGCTTGCCTTTATACGACGTAGAAGCAGTTGTTCTACTATACGTAATACCTAAAGAAGCAAGCAGCGTTGCCACATCGTCAGCTAAGCGTCTTTCTTTTAGACCAAGCTCACATCGTCCTCGTTCTTGGCAAGAACCATCAGCATCCATAATTCCCCTTAATAATTCTAAACGCTGCTCAAAAGAGGCGCGCATATAAATATCAGGGATGTATTTTACTTCACTTTGTGTTTGTCGATTTTTATATTTATCCCGTAAAACACCTAAAGCTTTAAAAAGACCCCAAGTGTCTTGAATAAAATAACACAATTTCATACTCGGAACAGGTGTGCACACATATCCTAATTGTGCAAAATATTCCAAAACTTCTTCGTCTGCTGTAGTGATCATATTAGCTTTGGCATTTCCATCACCAAGCCAGTAACCAAACACATACGGATGTATAGGAAGTTGTTGCACATCACCTTGAAATACCCCGCGTTTAGGAAGTTTAACCTTACTTTCTTCCAACAGCTGCTCTGTAGTCACTACAAAACTTTTCCAATATTTGCGATGCATAAATTTCTCGATAACCCACAAATGTTGAGCATCCGCAATAATCTTTTCGCCGGTATTAAACTCTAATTCATAACATTTATGGTCATGTTGAGTTTCTGTAATATACTCCAATTCAGTCCAAGAACCATCAATGGCCAAAACCTTATCCTTTAAAGATAAAGTACCGATAGTCTTCCATCCACTATCCGTAAAAATAGGTGTGTCTAAAGCTAATGCTTTACCACCACCAGCAGCGCCACCATAAAAAGCCTCTTTACAATCCAACAACATGAAAGCGGCTTGTTTTGGATATGGTTTGTGAATGATATATTTCGTCATCCTCGGAGTAAGCATTTGGGCCAATTGCATCTGCTCACTTCTCGGCAGCGTTGTCAAGTCAATTTGACCAAGAGACACCGATATCACCCCCTATTGGCATCGTTGGGCTGAATTTTCTGCAGCTTCTTATAGAAAACTGAAATTGTCTCCTCGTTGCTATTATTAACTTCTTTCAACTTTTCCAAAATTCAATCAAATAATCTAAATATAAGAAATACACCATAGTAATATTACCATAGCTATAGTAATATTACTATAGTCTAGCTCTTATATTTATTTTAGAGTTAAAATTCCAATTGAAATGCAGTTTTGAAAGAGCCCTTTTGGGCGATTCCGCTTCATACCAAAGGCAACCACCATGGTACGTTGCGTCACACCACACTGCCTACAAGTGCTTGAGGGAGGGCGCCACTCCCTCAGCCAGTAGGAGGAGGAGATACGAATATGTGCCTTAGGCCGAGGCTTCTTCGCCGTCTTCTTCCATTACCGTAAAATCGGCATCTACGACGCGAACCTTGTCTAAAGCACCGGATTTGTCAAGAATGTGTAAAATTGACTGCAGCTGTGAAAGATCTTGCTCAACATGTTGTGGGGATTGTTCATTCACTTCGATTGTAGTGGACATTTTTTCACCATTAGCTGCAGTTTGATTTATATTAATATTAGTGCTCGGCGTAGCATCGCTTGTTCCGGGTTTATCAGGATTAAGTCCCAGAGCCAAACGCCCAGCACGCATAGCAACCTGTATCATTTGTACTGCAACTTTCGGATTAAGCTGCTCCGGATGTTCTTCTAAGTATGACAACGCCTGATCCAGCATACGTTCAGCAGCTTTTGCATGTTTACTTTCCAATTTTTCAATTTCCATTTGGCGCATACGTTCACGCCGCATAGCATAATAAGTATCGTAAGCTCTGCAACGTATTTGCCAATGGTAAACTTTTGAAAGAGCACTCAAATGTGCCCCAGAAATACTAAACTTTGTAGCTAACTTGGAAATCGCGCGTGCACCATCAAAATAAAGCATCTCGCGATATTCTTTAAACAATTTGTAGTAATCAACAAGCTCCCCATCTAGGCGCTCCCAAATAGGAGTGCCTTCGATAATAGGCAAACCGTCTTCAAACTCAACATTCAACAATGCCCTTTCAACTACTTCATCAGGCATATCATCAGTAGTTTCACAGTCAAGTAGATGTTCAACAATCATTATAGGGTCAATTAACTTAAACGGGATGCCATGACCGTTCGTGGGGAGGTTGACTTGAAAATATTGCACAAAATTTCCCAGCTTGCGGTGAAATTTCAATCGGCCGTCATCCCATACTAATGCTGGCAAATCGGTGCTCATGATTTCGCCTCCTCCATCATAATTTGTCATTCATTTTAATCTTAAGAGGGATAAACCGCAAAATGACCGACGATTTAATACCCTTCTACAGTGTCATTGGGCCTCTTATTGGGCGGTTTACCCCATCTCTTATTTTATATATTATTCTATATAACGATGAATTGCACCCTGGAGACACAAATTCTTGAAATTTTTTGTTAGCTCGACTGAAACTCAGGTAACATCTTGCAAGAACCAACTTATTATGTTAATTTTCTACGGCTACTACTCCAACCACGCGGAATCTTATGCCATAGGCTGCTACACCACTGGTACGGAAAGAGCTTCATATTTTTGCTGCGAGATTTAGAGTCTTGGTATAAATTTTATGTTTTTGGACAATAATATTAATATAGACTGAATTGTATCTAATAAATACAGTTACAGTCTGCAAATTCAATTAAGTATAGGAGGTATTGCTATGCCTAGAAGAGGCGGCAGACACTATGTACTTGTTAAGGGTGCAGAAAGAGCAATGGAAGCTTTTAAGCTCGAAGTTGCACAAGATTTAGGCCTTGCACACCTAATCGGTGAAGAAGGCGACTATCACGGGCTGACTACTTTGCAAGTTGGCCAAATTGGAGGTGAAATTGTCCGGCGGATTCAAGCTGCAGGCGAATGGGCTATCATGCAGCGATACAACCAGGGAGCACAAAGATTGCTACCTGAAGAAGTATTGCCAGATACCAAGCGCATTCGCAAAGTCACTAATAATGGCAACCCATCACCGCAAGCAAAAATGTCCCAGCAGAATCATGTTGTGGATGCAACAAACACTGGACAACAATGGCCACCGGATAACAACCACATGACACAACACTGACGAATGAACCCGAGCTTTTATGCTCGGGTTTCTTTATGGGCGTACCAGGGTGGTGGCTTTGGGAGCGAAGCATGGCTTCCGCGATGCTTACCCAATGTCCGTGGCCTTGTTCCGTATGGCTGGCGCTTCGCGATGATTTTCCATTGTGCGTGGCATATTGCGCGGGTGCGCTCCGCGATGCATATCCAATGTCCGTGGACTTGTGCCGCACGTTTGGCTTTGTGTTGTGCCGTGTTGTGCTAGATGGTTCCGCTCGGATAACCCAGTATCGGCGCAATTATGTCGTAGGGAATATGTGGCGTGCTTGTATGCTTGTATGCTTGCTTCCGGGTTGGTGGCCCTGGGTCTTGGGCTTATGGCCTTGGGCTTGTGGTCTGCGGTCTTGGGCTTGTGGTCTGTGGTAGTCATAGTTAGTGTGGGAACATGTGGAATTTGTAGAGTCGCTAAGGCGCCTTGGCCATGGTGTTACACCCCCGGGTTTCCACGTGGAAACTGTTGATGCTTTTTTCCGGGAAACGGTTAAACGGCCGCCGTGGTTTCCTTGAGGAATCGTGGAATCGGTTACTCTAGTAACGGCCAGGCCGTTTCGTCGAGTAACGTATCAATGCCGCACAAGTTTGGTCGGCTAATGTATTATTGTTTAAAAGACGAAACTGTAAAACGGTCGTATTTGAAACTGTCATACAATAAAGTGCAACAGTTTAATGCATTACACTACTAACAGTTTCGCACGGGAAGCAACGATTGTTTCACAACTTACAGTTGATTTTTAACGTTATATATGTTATTATTAAGATGTAAGTAAATAATATTACTATGAAGGAGTTGCTGAGTATGAAAAAAGTTATGAATCAAGAAGTCAAGATGTCGCAAGCGAAAGTGAATCAGATTTTAAACGATGAAACAAGTAAGTCGAAAAAGATGGTTGCGTTGTTTGAGTTAGGTTTAGAAGTAAAAGAAATCGCTAACATTTTGAACGTAAGGTACAATTTTGTCTACAACGTCGTTTCTAACTATTGTAACGTAAATCAAATTCAGACAGTTACGAACAAAAAAGAAGGCAAGAAAGAAAAGATCGTTGCGCTGTTTGAAGAAGGCAAGTCTTTGAAAGAAATATCGATCGAATTGAAAACGAATTACAATTACGTATTTAATGTAGTAAAAGAATATAAGAAAGAAAAAGAAGCGGCTTCTGAATAAGAAGCCGCCACCGAAAAGAAGCAGCGTAACTCGAGAGCGCTGCTTCTTTTTGTGCGTCAAGTTTCCGTAATTACAGTGCAACACAATACCGTGTTAAACGTTTCAAAGTTTCCCCAAGGAAACGCCCGGCCCCCCTTCCTCTTGGGTTCAGGGATTAACCCTTTCCCCAACGACCCAAGC
>Ga0207747_1001074_pt1 | contig 22267 bp, 24 predicted proteins | sample HigsolmetaGSP11D_FD_184839 | JGI IMG/M metagenome (GOLD analysis project Ga0207747, IMG submission 184839) | High solid enriched microbial communities from the Joint BioEnergy Institute, USA - SP1-1-D (SPAdes) | ecosystem: Engineered > Bioreactor > SSF (Solid state fermentation) > Aerobic >...
CCATCAATAGTTACTCTACGTGGACGTCCAACTTTTTCATTAGAGAGCGTTTTTATTTTCCCTTTACCACCAGATTTTGAATAATCTGGCAACATTGCATTTTTATTCATTCCTCGTTGCCAATAACGGCTAAGTAACTTTTTAATTTTTGTTGGAGTAACATGAAGTTCTTCTGCAATTTCTTTAATTTTTGTTTCTCTACCATTCCTTTGAAGTAAGGTTTTTATATCCTTTAACAAGTAATTCTGAATAAATATCCCAATCCTTGTCCCTCTTTTCAATTTGGGTTTTTGTTAATTCTTTTTCTACAACAACACGGGAAAAAGGATCTGCAATTGGAATCAACTTTTTTTGCTCTATATCTGTTATTAACGTTGAATACAATTCTTTTTGAGGCATAGATGTATTAGCATCAATAATGACTACATATACATAAGGTTCATCAATTTCTACAATACGAATTCGAGTTAAATCTTCCGTTAATTGAAAAACTTGATTAATATAAATCATCCGTACCTCACCTTCTTCATCTTGTCTTCATCAATTGACTGAATAACAAGTGGTTCATCAATATTTATAGGTTCTATTATGTCTATTATCAGAATTTTCCGTACAATTAAATGATAAAATAGGGTTAAACCACTACCCAATGGTAAATGCATATCTTTATCAAATAAAAATGCTGTTTCTCTTACACTATAGTCTCCTTGTATAATTCGTTGTAAAAATGCAATCGCAAAATCTTCAATTTGAGAATCATTCATATTTCGAAAGGCATCAAACTGTGTTAAATCATAATAATTATGGATGTAGCTAATATTCCTTGCTATAGCTTTTGGAATCTCTTCTTCCGTTACAATCCCCCATTCAATACCCCTTCTCTCCCAATAAACTCTTTCAATTTCAAATTTTTCAATAACTCGCTCCTTCAATAGCTCATCTTTCATTTTTATCGTTCTTGCAACATCAATAAATCGATTATCTTTTTCTATTGTTAATAAAAAATCAGTAGTCATTACGACTGGTTCATTCGTTTTTGGATTTGTAGGATGTTTAATACCTAATTCGTTGGCAATAACAATTGTTTCTGATTTAGGCAACAATGGAAATTGTTCTCGAATATCAACTACGCAGTCATAAAATTCAGAAATATAAAAATAGTTTCTTTCTAAGTCCGAAAACATTTCGTGTTGCCTATTTATTTTATTTCCTTTTATTCTTGATACCCTTCCTGATGATGGAACGTCTTGAATTGTTAACCAAGGCTTATAATTAGCACCTCGACCAGAACCTCGCCCTTCACGAATCCATTGCTCTTCTTTAGCTATTCTTTTTCGTTTAGACATAAAAAAACACCCCTTTAGAAAATAATAATCTAAAGAGGTGTAACAGTACAACTTTTTTTTAAACGGTATGACTTTTTTTCAAACAGTACAACTTTTTTTCAAACGGTACGACTTTTTTTCAAATCTACACAAAACCCGTTCTTTTCGTTTTACAGCCCGCATTTTAATTGCGCGCCGCAGTTGTCGCATGTGTTGCATCCGCCGATTTCCTTGACTTTCCCCTTCCGGCAGATCGGGCACGTGTCGCCAATTTCGTTGCCGTATGTGACGCTCGTTGTGCGGAGGTCCTGTATCGTATCGACAAGGACAACATGCTGCTTTTCCGGTTTAACCGTTTTTTCTTCCTCTGGTTCTTCGGCTTTCAACGTTAACACCTGTGAATCGCGGCTGCCGTCCACATATACGGTTCCTCCTTTGGCACCGCCTTTATACAGGCGTTCGTACACTTTTTCGACTTGTTCAACCGTATAGCCGCGCGGGGCGTTGACGGTTTTTGAGATCGAACTGTCGATCCAGCGCTGGATCACGCATTGGACGTCCGCGTGTGCTTCCGGGGAAAGGTCCATTGCCGTGACGAACCAGCTTGGCAAATGGTCCGGATCGGCTTCAGGATGGCGATCCAAATATTCCTGGACGATATCTGCCTTCACTTCGATAAATTTGCCGAGTCGGCCACTTCTGTAGTACGTAAAGGAGAAATACGGCTCAAGCCCCGTTGAGCAGCCGATCATAGTGCCGGTGGATCCGGTTGGTGCAACGGTGAGCAGATGCGAGTTGCGGATGCCAAATTTCAGGATATCCTGCCGGATCTCTTCCGGCATTTTTTTCATATAGCCGGTTTCCGTGAATGCTTTGCGCAACCGCATCGTTTCTTCCCTGGTTTCGCCGGTGAGGAACGGGAAGCTGCCTTTTTCTTTGGCAATCTCTATGGAAGCGCGGTAAGCTTCGGTCGCGATCGTTTCAAATACTTTGTCGATAAGTTTGTTGCCTTCTTCCGATCCGTATTCTTTTTCCGTATAAATCAGCAGATCGGCAAGGCCCATCACGCCGAGCCCGACGCGCCGTTCCCCGAGCGCCTGCTTCTTGTTTTCCTTTAAGAAGTAAGGGGTCGCATCAATGACATTGTCCTGCAGGCGGACGCCAATGCGCACGGTTTTTTTCAATTGTTCCCAGCGCACTTCTTTCGTTTCCTTGTCCACCATATTGGCCAGATTGACCGCTGCAAGGTTGCAGACGGAATATGGTGCGAGGGGTTGTTCCCCACACGGGTTCGTTGCGACGACTTTTTGGCCGTAGGCTTTCGCATTTGTCATTTCGTTGGCGTTGTCGATAAAGAATACGCCCGGTTCCGCCGAGTAAGTCGCGCAGATGTTGATTAAATTCCAAAGTTCTTTCGCTTTGATTTTGCGGTAAACGCGCACTTTCCGGCCAAGTTTTTCCCACTCACGGACATCGCCGATCTTGTGCCATTCTTCATTGTAAATGCGCATTTCTTCTTCACTGTAATTTTCAACATCCGGGAATTTTAATTCAAATTCTGCATCCGCTTCAACGGCTTCCATGAATTCTTTTGTCAGGCAGACAGAAATATTGGCTCCTGTTAAAAATTCCGGATTATGGACGGTGTAATGGCCGCCGGTTGCCAGTTTTTCTTCCGCTTCTTTCATGACTTCATCAGTAAAGCCGCCTTGGCCGGGGATATGCTTGTAGTTTACAATCCCTTGATACATCGCCCTTTCCATCTCGGTGAGAGGTGTAAACTTCAATTTGTCATGGGCGAGTTTCCGGATCCATTCATCGTTTGTATTTTCAATCAGGAAGCGCAAAATACGCGGGTTCTGCATTTTTGAGATGATAAATTCAACAATATCTGGATGCCAGACAGCCAGCATGATCATTTGTGCTCCACGCTTATTTGTTACGCTCAAACTTAAGCGGCCGGGTCATTTCTGCCCGGCTCTCACACTTTCATGTGAGAGCAGACTATATCATCAAAGAAGCATCCCTGTCTTCTTTGTCTCGCGCCTGATAACCGCGTTGCCGCCGGTTACCATTTACTTTTTCCATGGCTCCTCTCGCCACACCTGTTGGTAAATTTGGTTATTGTAGAGGTAGCTTTAGGAAATTTCAATAGTCGTTGAACGTTCATCTTCGTTTCCAAAGATGCTTCGCTGCTGATTGCCCAATCTTTCTTCTTTTTAAACGGTCACGCCCACCGTTGCCGGTCACGTTGTCGTGAAGAAAGCTCTAAGGGTGTCCCAGCAATTCGCGAGATTTTAATCCCGCCGTATGGAGAGTTAACGGGATCCGCCTTGTTCGACAAGGTGTGTCAATTTTGCGATATCATCCAGCCATGATACGGATCCGGACGATTTGCCGTTTACGCCTCTGGCAAGCGTATTGCGCGGTCTGAGTGTCGAACCGTTCGTTCCAACCCCGCCGCCGCGGCTCATGATTTCCATTACCTGTTTACGGTGCTCGGAAATGCCTTCGCGCGAGTCCGGGACGTAAGGCATCACGTAACAATTAAAGTAAGTAACTTCGGTCCCCGATCCGGCGCCGTACAGGACGCGCCCCGCCGGAATGAAGTTTAAGTTCACGAGTTCATTGTAAAACTTTTCATACCATTCTTTCCGTTTCTCTTCCGTTTTTTCCACTGCCGCTAAGCCGGTTGCATTCCGCTTTGCGATTTGTTCGTAGTAGACCTCAAGGGGCTTTTCGATGATATCAAGCGGCCTCCTGATGATCCCTGTTTCTTTTTCTTTCGGGTGTTCAAGCGCTGAGCGGTAGTCTTCCTCGATCAAAATTTCCGCTTCGTTTTTCTCCCAGTCGATCTCCTTGATGACGCCAAGCCCTCTTGCCGGAAATTTCGGGTCTTCTTTAATCGTCAGTACAACAAAATCGCCCTTGCCCAACGTGACTTTTTCCGTGTCTTTAAATGCGTATCTGTCAATCATTACAAGCCGAGAAACGCCTTTGTACGTGATTTTCATATCTGGGGTGATCGGGTGGACTTGCGGAAATAAGCGGATATCCTCATTCAGCTTCTCAACATCCCATAATTTTTTTATCGATGCAACAGACATTAACGACAACTCCTTTGATCTATATTTCTCTCTGTTTTTCTCAGCTGTTTTCTTTTTCTACTTTAAAATAGCACATGCCGGACAAAAAATGCAAGCAAAAACACTAGATATTGTGTGAATATTTATTTTTTATACACCATATATTGTGTGTTGATCAAACCGCTTTCTTTTTGTCAAATGGAAAATTTAATAATCAGTGTCGAAAAAACGAGAAATCCACAGAAAAAACCGGATTCTTCCCGGATAATGAAAAAATTCACCGCTTGCATCTGCCCCAGTATGAAAAAAGCGCGCCACAAAAGGAAAAAAGCATCAAATCATGCTTTTCTCCAGAAAAAATTTAATTTTCGTTTATCTCTTAAAATTCCATTCAACCGCCTCATAACGCGTTTTCGCAAGCTCCTGGGTATACGTGAGTTGCTCTTTCGTTAAACTGTATGGTTCCAGGCGGATGCCGAGCCCTTCTTCAAAACCCTTTTTAAAAGCCTTTTTCGCTTCATCATATGTAACCGGATCGCTGCGGATTTCGTTGATCGCAACCGCCTTGTTTTTAAAGGTTCTCTTCATTCTCTCTCTCACTATATCATTTGGGTACTTAAACAGGCTGAACAGCTTGTCTTCATCCAAATCAAGTAAAATTGAGCCGTGCTGCAGGATCACGCCTTTCTGCCTTGTCTGCGCACTGCCGGCCACTTTTCTGCCCTCGACAACAAGCTCATACCAGCTCGGCGTATCGAAGCACACAGAGGTATGCGGATGTTTCAGCGCCTCCCGTTCTTTCTCCGTGCGCGGCACGGCAAAATATGCCTCCAAACCGAGCTCCCGGAAGCCCCTCACAAGTCCTTCCGAAATGACGCGGTACGCTTCCGTGACCGTTTTCGGCATGTCAGGATGCGCTTCCGACACGATCACGCTGTATGTCAGTTCATGCTCGTGGAGAACAGCCCTTCCCCCTGTCGGCCGCCGCACAAAACCGAGCCCGTATTTTTTCACGGCATCGAGATCAATTTCTTTTTCCACCCTTTGAAAATACCCGATCGAAAGCGTCGCCGGATCCCAGCCGTAAAAACGGATAGCCGGTGGAATCTTTCCCTCGCTGTGCCAGTCGAGCAGCGCTTCATCGAGCGCCATATTAAAAGCCGGCGGACAATGACCGGAATCGATAAACAACCAAATTTCTTTTCCCATATGTACCCCTCTTTTAACAAAATTCACTCTACCAGTTTACCAAAAAACATTGAAAACCGGCAAAGAACCGGTTTGTGCAAAAAAAGATTTTGATTAAGAGGTGGAACACGAATATAATAATAGATAGCGCTGGCAGGTAAGAAAGGGGGCATACAGATTGTCGCAATCATGGTTTACAGCCATTATCATCATCGCTGCTGTTGTCGCATACACACTCATCAGCTACTACCGGCAGAAAAAAATCATGAAAAGCTTGACGGAAGAAGAATTTAAGGCGGGGTACCGCAAAGCGCAGTTAATTGATGTCCGCGAGCCGAACGAATTTGCGAACGGGCATATTTTGGGCGCCCGCAATATTCCGTTGTCTCAGCTAAAAATGAGATTAAAAGAAATCCGGACCGACAAACCGGTTTATCTATATTGCCAAAACGGGGCGCGCACCGGCCGCGCTGCACAAATTCTTTACAAATACGGCTGCCGCGACCTTTACCAGTTAAAAGGCGGCTATAAAAATTGGACAGGCAAAATTAAAACAAGCAAGTAAACTGTGTAAAATGCCGCAGCAAGCCACTGCGGCATTTGCTTTTTTATTGTTTTACATAGCGCAAAACCGGTTTGCGCGCCGCCCTTGTTTCATCTAGGCGCTTTACAAGCGTGGTATGAGGGGCTTCCTGGACAATTTCCGGATTTTCCTCCGCTTCTTTTGCGATTTGGATCATCGCATCGATAAACGCATCGAGCGTTTCTTTCGTTTCCGTTTCAGTCGGTTCGATCATCATGCATTCTTCGACATTGAGCGGAAAATAAACGGTCGGCGGATGGAAACCGAAGTCCAGCAGCCGCTTCGCAATGTCGAATGTCCTGACGCCGAGTTTTTTCTGGCGCCTGCCGCTTAAAACGAATTCATGCTTGCAATGGCGGTCATACGGCAAATCGTAATAAGGGGCAAGCCTGCGCATCATATAGTTCGCATTGATGACCGCATTTTCGGTTACCGCGCGCAAACCCTCAGGCCCCATCGAGCGGATGTACGTATAAGCCCGGACATTGATGCTGAAATTACCGTAAAACGGTTTAACCCTTCCGATTGAATGCGGGCGGTCTTCATCAAAGTAGTAGCGATCCCCTTTTTTGGCAACAACCGGCTTCGGTAAAAACGGGATCAACTCTTTTTTTACACCTACAGGGCCGGAACCCGGGCCGCCGCCGCCGTGCGGGCCAGTAAACGTTTTATGGAGATTCAAGTGAACGACATCAAATCCCATGTCACCAGGGCGCGCTTTGGCGAGCACTGCGTTCAAATTGGCGCCGTCGTAATACAGCTTGCCGCCTGCTTCATGGACAATCTCCGCAATTTCGAGGATATGCTCTTCAAACAGCCCGAGCGTATTCGGATTGGTGAGCATGAGCGCGGCCGTATCGTCCCCGGCAATCCTCCTTAAGTCTTCCAAATCAACAAGCCCCTGCCCATTCGATTTGACGGTGACCGTGTCAAAACCGGCAACAGTGGCGGACGCCGGATTTGTGCCGTGCGCGGAATCCGGGATAATCACTTTCGTCCGTTTTGTATCCCCGTTTGCTTCATGGAAAGCGCGGATCAGCATCAGGCCGGTCCATTCCCCGTGCGCCCCGGCAGCCGGCTGCAAGGTGACCTCATCCATGCCGGTAATTTCGATTAAATGCTGCTTTAGGTCATACATTAGCTCAAGTGCTCCCTGCACTGTGCTTTCATCCTGGAGCGGATGGATATGGGCAAAACCTGGGAAGCGCGCCGCTATTTCATTGATTTTCGGGTTGTATTTCATTGTGCACGAGCCGAGCGGATAAAATCCCGAATCGACACCGTGGTTATTTTTCGATAATAATGTGTAATGGCGCATTAAATCCAGTTCCGACACTTCCGGCAATTCTGCATCCTGCTTCCGGATGTATTCGGCCGGAAAAATTTCCGCCGGGTCCGCTTCCGGCACATCCAACTCCGGCAGGCTGTGAGCAATCCGGCCAGGTTTGGAACGTTCGAAAATGAGCGGCATCACTTCATTCGCCATGGCAAAATACCCCCAATTCTTCAGCAAATTGATCAATTTCTGCTTTTGTCCGCATTTCCGTTACCGCAATGAGCATATGTCCGGCGAATTCCGGATAATCCCGGCCCGTATCATATCCCCCGATGATTTTTTTCTTTAACAAGTGGTCATTGGCCGCTTTTACACTTTTCGGCATTTTTAGAAGAAACTCATTGAAAAACGGCGTGCCGAATGCCACCTCAAAACCTTTTTCCTCCAATTTCTTTTTTGCGTACTGCGCTTTGGAAATATTGGCAAGCGCCATTTCTTTCACGCCTTTTTTCCCGAGCGCAGCTATGGCAACCGAAGCGGCGAGCGCATTCAGCGCCTGGTTGGAGCAAATATTGGAAGTGGCTTTGTCGCGGCGGATATGCTGTTCGCGCGCCTGCAGCGTCAGCACATAGCCTCTTTTCCCATTCTCATCAACGGTTTCTCCGACAAGGCGCCCCGGGATTTTCCGCATCAGCTTCGATGTCGCGGCAAAATAACCGCAATGCGGGCCGCCGAATGAAGCCGGAATGCCGAATACCTGGCAGTCGCCGACTGTGATATCCGCCCCGAAATCCCCAGGCGGCGCAAATATTCCAAGGGCAAGCAGATTAGCAGAAACAATGAACATTGCTTTTTCAGCGTGCGCCAGTTCCTCAATCTCTTTTAAAAGTTCAATCGAACCAAAAAAATTCGGATATTGGACGATCACAGTGGCCGTATCCCCGTCAATCGATTTTTTGGCCGCATCAATATCGGTCCGGCCGTCCTTCAGCGGAATTTCTTCCACTGTGATGCCCTGCCCTTTGGCATACGTATGTAAAACGGCGCGGTACTGCGGATGGACAGCTTTAGAAACCAGAATTTTTTTCCTGCGCGTCTGCCCTGAGGCAAGCATCGCCGCTTCGGCCATGGCAGTGCCGCCGTCATACATGGAAGAGTTGGCCACTTCCATGCCCGTTAATTCGCAGATCATCGTCTGGAATTCAAAGATCGCCTGCAGCTCCCCCTGGGATATTTCCGGCTGGTATGGCGTATAGGCGGTATAAAATTCGGATCTTGAAATCACATGGTCCACTACCGCAGGGATATAGTGGTCGTATACCCCCGCCCCTAAAAAGGAGGTATATTGCTTTAAATTTGCATTTTTGTCGGCAAGTGCAGCCAGTTCCTTTAACAACGCGGTCTCCGATTTTGCTTTTTTTATGCGGTAATCGCCTTTGAAACGCACTTTTTCGGGAATATCCGCAAACAGTTCATCCACAGAATCGACGCCGATCACGTCCAGCATCTCCCTGCGGTCTTCCTCTGTCATCGGCAAATAACGGTGCATCATTTTTCTCCTCCCACATTCTGTTGCCGTTTATAAAACGGTGTTTTCACCACTTTGGCTTTTAATTTCTTGGAGCGGATGGCCACTTCCACTTCAGTTCCCGGCGCGTTAAAGGGCACATCCAATAGAGCAAGGCCGATATTTTTCTTGAATGTCGGTGACTGTGTCCCGGTTGTCACAACACCGATTCTCTTTTCCCCGGAAAAAACATCATAGCCGTGGCGCGGGATGCCACGTTCGATCATTTCAATACCGGCAAGCTTCCTTTTCAGGCCCTCCGTTTTCAGTTGCTGAAGCGCCGATTTTCCGATAAAATCCGCTTCCTTGTTGAGTTTCACCGCAAAGCCGATCCCCGCTTCAAGCGGAGAAATGTTTTCCGAAAGTTCCTGGCCGTACAGGCACAGCCCTGCTTCAAAGCGGAGTGTATCCCTGGCGCCAAGCCCGCACGGCAAAACCCCGTCTTCATCTCCCGCCGTCAAAATTTCTTCCCACAGGCGGGCCGCATCTTCATTCCGGCAATAAATTTCAAAACCGTCTTCACCTGTGTAACCGGTTCTTGACAGCAGCACTTTACATCCGGAAAGATCGGCATTTTCGACGAATGAAAAAGGCTTAAATGCAGAAACATCAAGCCCCCGGGCAAGTTTTTGCAAAATCCGCGCCGACAGCGGACCCTGCAGTGCCAGCTGGGCCATTGATGCGCTCATATCGGCAATAGAGATTTCTTCCGTGTTGTGATCCCTCAGCCATTCATAATCTTTTTCGGTGTTGGCGGCGTTCACAACTAACAAGTAACGCTCTTTTCCCAATTGGTAAACCAGCAAATCATCCACCGTGCCGCCGTTTTCGTAACACATGGCCGTGTACTGTGCAGCGCCGGGATGGAGTGTCGACACGTCGTTCGTTGCCATCTTTTGCAAAAAATCAAGGCTTCCTTCCCCCTGAACGAGAATTTCCCCCATATGCGAAACATCAAACAGCCCTGCTTTTGTGCGGACGGCTTCGTGCTCGGCTTTGATGCCCGAAAACTGCACAGGCAGTTCCCAGCCGCCAAAACCGGTTGTTTTGGCCCCGTATTTCCGGTAAACATCAAACAACGGCGTCCGTTTTAAATCCGGCATTTGCTTCCCTCCGTTCTTATCATTCAAAATCCTTGTTTGCCCGAAATTTTGCATAAGGGCAAAAAAACAGGGAATATTCCGTTGTATGATCGGAATATTCCCTGTCCTTGCACCTGAAAGTTTACCGAAACGGTTTTCCTCTTTGGTGGCTTCATATAAAAGAAGCACTCTCCAGAGATGCGTCAAATTAAGAGTCTTTTTGCCTGAGAGATTCGCAAACATTGCTTGCTCCGTCGGCGCTGCATATGCAGTCTCTCCCCTTATTCTCATCCGCCAATATTCAGTTAAAAATCGGGCATACTACAAATATCCTGCCGGGTTGGAATTTCCCCTGCGGCAGAGGTAAAAATGATTGATTCAACTTCATCGTATCATGACTCCATTCTTAAAATCAATTGGATTTTTCAAAATGTATTCAACTGTACGAAAAGAAACCCTTTAAAAAATACATAGGCGGAATTTGAGCAGTTTAAACGCTGATGAAAAGGAGTGCGAGTAGCTTGGAAGTCAACTACGAATTCGACCATTCATGGGAAACGGAATTGATGGACCGCTACGAAAATGACGGACCATGGGGGAAATGGGAACTGTACCAGCTTGCGGTGGAAATGGAAAAGAGGCTCGTCATCCCTGAATTTGAAGGGCTGCAGGCGCCAAAGCACCTGGTCAATGTAAACCCGCTTCCCCATCAGTTGGAGACGGCGCGCCAAGTTGTTGAAAAGATGAACGGAAAAGCGATCTTGGCGGATGAAGTCGGGCTCGGGAAGACGATTGAAGCGGGCCTGATATTAAAAGAATATATGATTCGCGGGCTTGCCAAAAAAGTGCTTATTTTAGTACCCGCATCCCTTGTTTCGCAGTGGGTCGCAGAACTAAACCAAAAATTCCATATTCCGGCGGTCGGACAAAAGAAAAGTTACATGTGGGAGCAGTACGACTGCATCGTATCTTCCATCGATACCGCCAAGCGAAGCCCGCACCGCGACATCATCTACAAACAGCAATACGATATGGTCATCATTGACGAAGCGCATAAATTAAAAAACCCGAATACAAAAAACTATGAATTTGTCCAGGGATTAAAGAAAAAATTCTGCCTCCTGCTCACTGCGACGCCAATCCAAAACCGGGTAGAAGAAATTTTCCATCTTGTGTCTTTATTAAAACCTGGGCATTTGGGGAGCGAAACAAATTTCAGCAAAAAATATAAAAAAAGGGACAGGCACGTAAAAGAAGACGAACATTTAAAGCAGCTCGTCAATAAAGTCATGATCAGAAACCGCCGCATCAACACAGGTCTAGAATGGACGAAACGGCGCGTGGAAACCGTTTTGATCGATTTCAGCAAAGAAGAGCGCGAAATGTACGATGCCCTAAAGATACTCCGCATCGCCCACGACGGTTACTCCTATGCCGGCTTCTCGCTTTTGACACTGCAACGGGAAGCATGTTCGAGCCGGGAAGCTGTTTTTGTCACGTTGAAAAACTTGCTGAAAAAAGCGGAACAGCCGTCCCCCGCTTTGGAAGAGGCGGTCACTAAGATCATCAAAAAAATCGAAGCCATAAAGACCAACTCAAAAGCCGAAAAAGCGCTTGAACTCATTCAAAGCATTCAAGATAAAGTCATTATCTTCACCGAATACCGGGCAACTCAGCTTTATTTGCAATGGTTTTTGAAACAAAACGGCATCACCTCCGTCCCGTTCCGCGGGGGCTTCAAGCGCGGCAAGAAAGACTGGATGCGCCAGCTTTTCGAAAATCATGCACAGGTGCTCATCGCGACGGAAGCGGGCGGCGAAGGAATTAACCTCCAGTTTTGCCACCATATGATCAATTTTGATCTGCCGTGGAACCCGATGCGGCTTGAGCAAAGGATCGGGCGCGTCCACCGGCTTGGGCAGGAAAAAGACGTCCACATTTATAATTTCGCCACAAAAAAAACGGTGGAAGAACATATTTTGCAGCTGTTGTATGAAAAAATCCATCTGTTTGAACGGGTGATCGGTGAACTCGACGATATTTTGACCTGCCTCGAATTCGGGAAACTGGAAGACCATTTGCTTGACGTATTCCAAAACTCACAGTCGGAAGGCGAAATGAAAATTAAAATGGAGAATCTCACGCAAATGATCGAGTTTGCGGAAACGCTTCGGAAACAGGAGGAGGACGCGGATGCTGCAAGAAGAAATACATCAATATCTTGAGCGCTTTTTTGAGGCAAACGGGTGCACGTTTATTGAAAACGGGCCCGGTTGGATGACCGTCCAGCTGACCGTTGAACTCGACAAAGCGTTAATGAACCGCCCTTTTTACTGGTCTTATCTGGAAAAAACGGGCGGCATCCCGAACCCGATGTCAGTGACATTTATCACGGATAAGGAAAAAGCCCCCGAATCCATTAAAGGCGAGGCCATCCATTTCGGCAGCCCGCGCCTGAACCAAATTTTCCGGACGGCAAAACAATTTGCCCGTTACATCCGGCTGTATGAAGACATCAAACCGCAGCAAAAACAGGCGCCGCTCTACCCGTGGCTTTCCATGAACCTCAAAATTTCTTACCGGTGCGATTTGAAGAAAGATGTATTCCGGTCGATCGGCCTGAATTTGATCCACGGCACTTTGGCAGAAAATTTCCAGGACATACTGGAGCAAAGAAACCTTACGCCGAAAATCCCGGACAATTGTTTTACATTAACACCGATCATTATGCCGAAAAGCGCGGTGAGAAGGATTGAAAACTATGTGCGGCAAGGCTTAGCAAAGGAAACGCACGAGTGGGCGGAAGAAGCGGTAATACGGTGGCAGCAGGATCTAAATCTTTTGGACCACTTTTATGAGGACATGGAGGAACTGCCTGAATCGTATGAAATAGAAAAGCAGGCGCTAAAAGAACAGTACGAACCAAAAATCACGGTTGAAGTCGTTAACGGCGGGCTGTTTTACTTAAAAGATGCCCTTATATAAGCAGGCAGCCTGTTCACGGCTGCCTGTTACGGTTTCCTTTTCAAGAATGAGAAAACATACGGGATAATGCCGAACCATCTTTCCACAAATGGCGGCATCTCTTCTTTCTTTTGGTTTCTTTTTTGCTGCCGCTCGCTTTTTGGCGTGCTGATATGCTGCATAACCGTTTGCGTCATAAATTTTACATAATCATTCGTTGACAATGGCGCCACCTTCCTTCAGGCGCCATTATGCCCGAACAACTCCGGTTTTATACGCCCGGCGATCTCAGTCACAATTTCATCGACCGTTTTGCCTGATGTGTCAACCATTAGATCCGCGCACACCCGGTACAGTGGCAGCCTTTTTTCATAAAGGCTGACAAGTTCCGCTACTGTCCGGCCGGATGCCATCGGCCTTGATGCGTCATTTTGAATACGGGCAACAAGGATGGCAGGGTCGCAATCGAGAAAAACCACCAGCCCGTCCCGTTTCAATAGCCTACGGTTCTCTTCCCGCATGACAATACCCCCGCCTGTCATGATCACGCCTTGCAGCATTTTTGCCCGTTTGAGCATTTCCGTTTCTTTCTTACGGAAATACGCTTCCCCTTTTTCCGCAAAAATTTCAGCAGGCGCCATCCCTTCTTCTTTCTCGATCCAGGCATCCAAATCAATCGCATCCATATGCAGCATGGCCGCCAAAGCATGCCCGACTGTCGTTTTTCCGGCTCCCATAAAGCCGGTTAAATAAATCCTTGTCATTTTTCCACCCACCGGATTACCTTTTTTTCTGCGTGATTATATATTATCTCACTTTTAAACTGTTCACCACTCTCATTTTCCGTCTGCAAGGAAATGGCCGCTTCGTCCCCGTCTTTTTTCACCGTATAGGAAACTATCCCATCTGAAAAACGAAGCACCGCTGCACCGAAATCCCCTTCTTCAATCCGGCGAGCGGCCTCCCGGATTGCCATCACGGACATCGTGTTCCGGATATAATATTCCTTTACGAGCACAGCGTACTTTTTTTCTCCCAAAAAAATGTCCACGCTTAAAATGAGCATCGTGCACGCCAAGAGCGCTAAAAACAGCGCCATCGGCAAAATAAAGCCTTTTTCGCCCTTCATGAATGGCGTTCCCCCATTTCATCCAAATTTACAGGATGCGCCTGTGAAAAAGTAAAATCCGCTGTTTCTTCCGTGCCGTCCAGAAATTCCACTTCGAGCTCGATCCCATAAGCAGTTTCGGTGAATTTTACATTTTTCACATTTTGAAGCACAATTTGATGCCCCTCGTCATCCACCCTCCGCCTCAGCAGCGCCCCGTACGGTTCATATACAACCGTTTTCCCGTCCCTGTTGAGCGTGAGCCTATTTTGTCCGGCTTCACAGGCGGTACTCATCCGGATTTCTTTGCGCAGCTGCAAAACGAAAAGATTCCACTCATCATCTTCTTTCGGCCTGAACGCGTCGCCGGCCATCCCAAACATTTTCACAGCAGGCGGGAAGAACGAGAAAATAAAGGACAGAACCATCAGTACGAATATACTTTCGAGCAGCGTAAATCCGTTCTCATTGCTGAACCGTAACGCAAATCTTTTTTTCTTCATAGTCCACACATGCCTTCCTGCCTTGATCTTCAATATGGAATGCCATTTTGGCCCCTTCCAACGTTTTTTCTCTTTCCGGCACATTTCCCGTGAAAACCCATTCCTCTGTTTTTTCGTAAAGAAAACGGGCCGCAGCCATTTGCTGTTTTGATTCCTTTATTTGGCCGAACATATTTACAAGCGGCGGAAACAGGGCTGCGGCCATCATACAAAATACGGCGAACGCTGCCACCGTTTCTGCAAGCGTAAAGCCTTTTTCATTCTTCCACATAAAACCGCCCGCTTCCAATATGTGTCACGAGTTTGATTTTATTTCCACCCGCCTGGAAATAAAGCGTGCCAAACTGACTGACATTCCCATCCGGCCCGATCATACACGAAGAAAGCGTTGAACCGTTGCTCAACATTTTCACATCGTCCGGCAGCTTCCTTTTAGCAAGAAAGGCATTTTGCCTTGATTCATAAATAGTATAAGTATTGTTCGGCTGGTAAAATTTTATATATACATTCGTTTGCCTGGCGATTGCATCTGCCTGCGCAAAATACAAATCTCTTTCAAGCTGATTGATCAACATATTTTTGGCGACGGCATCCTTTACCGGTCCAAACCCGGGAAAAGCGAGGACGGTCATAACCGAAACAACAAGCAATACCACCAGCATTTCCGGAAATGTAAAACCTGCTTCCCCTTTCCAAGGCATCAATTTGGCGCCTCCGTTACTGTTCCGTCTGCCCCGATTTCCACCCCGTTGCCGTTCGGGCAAGTTGTTTTCGAGACATACCCGCTATCTTTCAATTGACTGATGGAAGTTGGAAACTCATGATGGTCCATTTCATATGCCTGCACCTGCCCCTGCACCATTGCAATAAAGGCATCGCACCCTTTATTATTGATGGAATCCGTATGTTTGGAAATATTCGGAATCATTAAAAATAAAAGGACAGTAATGACAAGCAGTACGATCAGCATTTCGATCAGCGTGAATGCTTTTTCATTTTTTAAAACAGCCATCTTCATATCCCCTTTCACAGATATTTTGCTGCTGGCGCCAAAAAGGCACCGGCAGCTAATCAATAAATCCGTCCGGACAGGTTTAAACGACATCAATCATTTGAAACATCGGGAGCATGATCGACAAATAAATTGCCACCAAAAAGATGCCGATCATGACAAAGACAACCGGCTGGATGAGCTGGAACAGATTTTGAATTTTTTCTTCCATCTTTTTCATGCTGATTTGGCTGTAGTAATACAATTCCTGATCCAGGCGCCCGTTTTTTTCTCCGTGCCGTACGAGAACGACCAGTTGGGGCTCAATGTAGGACACGGTGGATAAAGCGTTTGAAAACGTCTGCCCCGCCAAAAGCTTATCACGCAGGAATTTTGCGGTATCCCGCAAGAGCGGCCTGAAATTTTGCGATTCCATCATATGGAGGATTTCATATACCGAAAAGCCGCTTTTCAGCAAAAAACTCCATTCTCTTGCCAAAAACTGGCTGTAATAACTTTTATAGTAAAAGCGGGATACGGGAATGTGCGACAGCCATGCCGCCTGGTCAAGCGGATTTTTCCTTTTTAAATAAAAATGGAGGAAGGATGCGGAAAAAAGTGAGGCCAACACAAAGATGAGCATCCATTTCGGGGCTTGTTCCATGACAGCCAAAAACAGCCGGAGATTTCGCGAAGGTGTGTAATCCAAAGACAGGTACATCTGTTCAAACTGCGGCAGCAGGATGCTCCGTACAAAACCCGCTGCGGCAAAAAGGGCAACGATTAAAACAAGCGGATAGCGGACAAGTTTCCAAAACGTATGGTAGTCTTGATGTTTCTTCAGCAAATAAGCGCCGGCCTCTTTCAGCGCAGGCACCATTTCGCCGTGCCGTTCAGCGAAATAAATTTGCGAGCAGGCATTGGCGTCAAACCGGTGCTTTAACAAGACTTCATGAAGCGGCACACCATTTTGCAGCTGTTTGTTCATCGAACCAACATCCTGTTTCGCATCGGCATATTGGAGAAACGAAATGGCTTCCGAAATCGCAAATCCGTTCTCCAGCATTTCACCGATCCGGATAAGAAACCGGCCTTGCGCTTTGAGGCTCCGCCGCTTCTTCCTCTTCAGCAATCCAGCGATGAAACTCTTCTTCAGAAATGTATCCAAGCGCAATCCCCTTTCGCAGCCATTCTTTTAAAGTTGGATAATGGTACCGGACTACTTCCCCTTTTGCTTCCTGCAGCACTTTTTGCAAATTTTTGCCGTACAAAAGCTCATAAACAGCTGTCTGCCGGTTCTTTCGACTGTGCATGCAAATCGGCGAACAGCGGCTGCCGCAAACCGGGCAAAGCAGCGTAATCAGCCGCTGGGCGCTGACAGCAAGGAGCGTCTGCTCGATTTCATGAAGGCTGATCCCAAACTCCATCAGCCGGTAGATGGCCCCCTTCGCATCGCGCGTATGCATTGTTGTCAGAACCAAATGCCCTGTCAGTGATGCGCGGACCGCAATTCTTGCCGTTTCCGCATCCCGGATTTCCCCGACCAAAATGATATCCGGATCATGGCGCAAGATTGCCTTCAGCCCTGTGCTGTAAGTAATCCCGGCCTTTTCATTCACCTGCACCTGCAAGAATGAATCAGTTTGCTTTTCGACAGGGTCTTCCAATGTGATGACATTGCGTAAAAAATGTTTCGAACAATGTTCGACAAGCGTATACATCGTTGTCGATTTGCCACTTCCGGTCGGCCCGCTGAAAATGAGCATGCCGTGCGAATGGTTCAGAAGTGCCATTAATTTTTTTGCACTGGATGGGAAAAGTGAGATTTGTCCGATTTGGTACCTTTCTTCGTGGGGGAGAATCCGGATCACGAGGCTTTCTTTTGACAGAGAGGTTGGAAGCGTCGAAATTCTTAAGGAGACGGTTTGCTGCAAGATTTTCATCTGGACTGACCCGCTTTGGGGCTTCCTTTTTTCGCTGATATCCATGGATGACATAAATTTCAAGTGGGATATCAGCCTTTCCCCGGCTTTAGCGGAAAGGTTGCGGTGGGGGTACAGCCTTCCATACTGCCGGAACTGTACATGGTAACACTGTTGCCTCGGCACAATGTGGACATCGGTCACTTTGTTCTTGACCGCTTGCCCAACCAGCAGTTCTGCCATTTTTTCAACAGACATATGCCATAACATACCACCTTTCTTTTTGGGATACTTACTTGTTTCGACGCTGCCGGAAAAATTCCTGCAAAAAAAAATAATTTTTTCGGTTTTTTCTTAGATTCAACATTGTTTTTGTGGAAAAGTAAAGTGTGTGATTTTCGTCACAAATTTTGGCGTATTTATTATTTATAATATAGTTAGTATAAAAATTGTAGAGGTGTTTAATATGGAACCAACATTAAAAGTCATTAACGCGCTTTCAGACCCAACCCGCTATTCTATTTACCAATTTGTGCTCAAAAAAAGAGGGGAAGTCTCCGTCCAGGAAGTGGCGAATAAATTTAACATACACCCGAATGTGGCAAGGTTGCATTTATCCAAACTTGAAGATGTAAAAGTCATCACATCTGAACTGAACAAAACTGGAAAAGGCGGCCGCCCGGCAAGGCTGTATAAAAGTTCCGAACAGGTCGTTGAGCTGACCTTCCCGCACCGTGAATACAAACTGCTATCCAATATTCTGCTTGAAGCACTTAATAAATTGAAGCTGGCAAGCGGAGAACTGCTGCAGGATATCGGCAGACAGTACGGCAAACAAATCATTGAAAATATTTTAAAAAGTATGAACAAAACAAAAGACCAGCTGACTTACGATGAAAAATTGTCCGTTTTGGCAAGCGTGTCGACAATGGACGGCTACTGCATTGAAACTTCGGAGTCGGATGAGGCGAACGAATTGGACTACCATGTATACAACTGCCCGTTCAAAGAATTGATCAACCATTCTACGCAAGTTTGCGAAATGCATATTGCCTATATCCACGGCTTATTCGAAGCGCTGTTTGACGATTTTGAAATGAAGCAGCAGGAAACGATACTCCATGAATGCAGCGAGTGCATCTATCATGTGAAAGTTGCAAAAGTTGCGAATTAATTCCCGATTTTATTTACACCCCTTCCGCATTCCATTATAATAAGGTTGAATGGACATAAAAGAAGGGGTGGTTCATTTGGATCGTATGTATCGCGTACTGGGGTTTTGGACCGGTGTCATGGCGGTCATGTTTTATCTTGGCGACATGAAAGAAACCGCCTTATTGTTCCTTGCGCAAACCGGCTTTTTTGTGCTTGTCAGCTATTTGAAATTGTCCGAACGGATGTATATGTACATTTTCGGTGTGTACTTGACCATTTTCTTCGCCGGTTTTACTTATTACACCACTTTTATGCTCACACCCGGATTCGGCGAATAAAACATTTTTCTATAATATTTTATCGTATCCTAAAAAGATCGGCGGACAGTCCGCCGATTTTTTTTACCGTAAAAAAGGATTCAGCGCCGCTTCCTCCCCAATTGTGGTGGCTGGCCCATGCCCCGGCAGCACAGTAGTATCCGTATCCAGCACCAAAAGTTTTGTGCGGATGCTTTCAATCAGCTGGGCATGGTTCCCGCCTGGCAAATCCGTCCGCCCGATGCTGCCGGCAAACAGGGCATCGCCCGAAAAAAGGGCATTTGTTCCGTGCAACCTGTACGAAACGCTTCCAGGCGAATGGCCGGGCGTTTCCAACACACGAAACCGGAACGGCCCGATTTCCAAATCTCCTTCACCTGTGAGCAGTTTTTCCGCAGAGCGCGCCGTCACTTCCCCCATCCGGAACAAATGCGAACCGTTCATTCCCGGGTCAGGAAGCCAATCTGCTTCATTTTCATGGACGTAAGCAGGAATTTGGTAAACGTCCCGCACCGCATCCAACGCACCAATATGGTCGAAATGCGCGTGGGTCAACAGCACCGCCAACGGATGCAGCCCTTTATCATCAATAAAGGCCATTAATTTTTCACTTTCCCCGCCCGGATCAAAAATAATGCAGTCTTTTTCACTATTCCACAGCAAATAGCAGTTTGTCTGGATCGGGCCGAGGGGGAGTTGTTCCCATTCCATTTGCATCCCTCCTTCCTTATTGTAACATGTAATAGCATCGGCAATGAGCGGAATTGTAAATACTCGACAAATTGACGGTCTAGTTGTAAAATAAAAATAATTGGATGCATTTTCATTAAGGGGGGATTTCATGGGAACCGTTATCATTTTCGGTCTTGTTTCCATCCTTTCGCTGATCGGGCTGATTACTGCCGCCAAAAACAAAAACATCCTCGGTTTCGTATTCGGGGCAATTTCTTTTGCCCTTTTCGGCTGGTTCACCATCATGACCGTCATCCATTCGGGCTATCCAACTTTCACGTAACTTTCCAAAAAGGCGGCAACTGCCGCTTTTTTTATGCCTGGCAGTTTCAGCGCGTAAAACGGAACAGATCCCCGTAAATGATTTTATCGAAAATTTGCTGTGGCCGGACTGCTTCAGCAAGCCCGATATTGAGTACGCAAAGCAAACAGGCACCCGACCAATTTGTACCCTGAAACAGCTTGGAGAAGCGCAAACCGTATTTTTTCACTGCCTTCATAGTGGCAAAATAAACGGCGATGTCCAAAAAATAAAGAAGATTCCGCCACCTCATTTCCGACAGGACGCTTTCCTTTAAATCTCTGAAATTGCTCGTTTGAAACAGCAATGGAACCGTTAAATAATCGCTGAAAAAAACGGGAAAACACAATATTGGCGTACAAAATAACGGACAGCACGGCCGCCGCGGCCAGACAGAAACGGATTTGCTTTTTCTTTTCCTTAAACAGGTAAGACAACCCGAAAACAAAAAATAAAAATACGGCGGGATTGATCAGCAAAAAACAAACCGCTGCAGCGGGCTGCCCACTTCAAGATGGAATTCTTTGAAATAAACGATATCCGTTTTCTCCCACATGAATATAACCGCCATAAGCGGCCAAACAACCATTGTGTTGGCAAAGCTGGACAAAAAAACCCCCTTTTTTCATCATATCGCTGTTCTTTATTAAGCCAAACGTAGGCCGATATCATGAAAAAGGGGAATCGTGTTTAAATCGTATTGCCATTTCCCATATTTTAATTTTTATTCAACACAAGCCAGGCCGCCCCAATCACGCCAGCATCATTGCCTAATGTGGCAAGTTTCAGTTTTGTCGATTTGCCGACCGTTGTAAAGGCATATTTGGAAAAATAAGTGCGTAGCGGATTTAAAAGCGTATCCCCTGCTTTTGATACGCCGCCGCCGAGGACGATTTTTTCCGGATTAAATGTATTGGCGACATTTGCCAGCGCAAGCCCCAAATATTTAGCGGTTTCATCCACGACTTCATTCGCCAGTGCATCGCCTGCCGCCGCTAAATCAAACACATCTTTGGAAGTCACGCTTCCTGCCTGGCTATACAAATCTTTTAACGTGGACGGGCTACTGTATGCAGCGATTTTCTTTTTCGCCGTCCTGACGACGCCTGTAGCGGATGCGACCGTTTCAAGGCAGCCTGTTTTGCCACAGTTGCATGGGGCGCCGCCATCCGGGATCACGGTGATATGGCCGATTTCGCCTGCCGCCCCTTTAACGCCATGCACGATATCGCCGCCTGTAATAATCCCGCCTCCGACGCCGGTGCCGAGTGTGACAAACACCATGTCATCCGAACCTTCGCCGGCGCCTTTCCACATTTCGCCGAGCGCCGCCACATTGGCATCGTTATCAATTACCACTTTTAACCCGGTTAATTGCTGCAACGTATCCACAACCGGATAGTTCTGCACCCAACCGATGTTCACGGATTCGTAAATGACGCCCGCCTCCATATCAACCGGACCGGGCACACCGATGCCGATGCCGGCAATATCCTTTTTATCCCAGTGAAGTGCTGCCAACTGTCCATCTATCGATTTTGCAATATTCGGGAGAATGGCTTTCCCTTTTTCAGACGTATCTGTTGGAATTTCCCATCTATGAAAAATATCTCCTTTTTCATTTAAAAATGCCAGTTTTGTGGTAGTGCCTCCTAAATCCACACCTGTTACCCATTTTTCAGCCATTTGCATCACCCTCGATTTCTTTTCTCTTTTTCCAGGCGTTTTTCCTGCCTGATGATCAGCATTGCTGTTTCGTATTCCCGATTTTCCAGCACCCTTGCCTGGTACAGCTCCCTCAGCTCCAGTTCCATCAGTTCAAGATCAGCAAGCCGGTCCCCGATATAGACAATGATGCCGAATTTTTTTAAAAGCTGCTGTACATCATAAAGCGTTCTCATTTCGACCCAACTTTCAATTGATAAATATCTGCCCAAGAAAAGTATAGTCGAATGTGCAATTTCTAACAAGCGCCAATTCGAGTGCTGCCCGCATAAAAATGGCCATTGGCGCTTCATTGTGTTTTTAACGGACATACAAAAAGTCCTACGGTGTGATGTCAAGGGTTAAAAACAAGTGAATTGGAAATTTTGTTGGCTCTATGTCGTAAAAATGGCAATACTGAACTAAGCCTCCAGATAATTGGAATAATCTGGAAGTTTTCAAG
>Ga0207747_1001076_pt1 | contig 22248 bp, 21 predicted proteins | sample HigsolmetaGSP11D_FD_184839 | JGI IMG/M metagenome (GOLD analysis project Ga0207747, IMG submission 184839) | High solid enriched microbial communities from the Joint BioEnergy Institute, USA - SP1-1-D (SPAdes) | ecosystem: Engineered > Bioreactor > SSF (Solid state fermentation) > Aerobic >...
AGTATGGACTTTACTTTGTTCGGCAAGCTCATCCAATGATACCTAGCCTTGTATGAGGTTCGTGTTCCTCAAGAATCGGAGGTTTGCCGCTCGCTTCCTTCAGATTCCGCATCACTACGGACACCCTTGCGTTAGGCTATCGCTACTACTGCCTTCGCGATTCGGGACTTTCACCCTATAGAGTGCAGCCATGCCAGGTGCACCGAAAAAAGCAGCCGCGCATCAGCCTGCAGCTGCTTTTTTCATCCCTAAACCGGATACACCGGATGTTTCGGTGCGGATAAATCCTCATACTTGGAGCTGTACATCTCCAGCCGCCGCTCCAGTTCTTCCCGCAGTTCATTCCCTGGCACAACCGCATCCACCACCAATTCAGAAGCGAGCCGGTAGACATCAATATCCTGCTGGTATTCCGACCGCTTTTCAGTAATGAACGCCGCCCGTTCACTTTCCGGCAGCGCCGCGATTTTATTGGCATACACCGCATTCACCGCAGCTTCAGGGCCCATCACCGCTATCGACGCTGTCGGAAGCGCAATACAGCAGTCCGGTTCGAACGCTGGGCCTGCCATCGCATACAATCCGGCACCGTACGCTTTACGGACAATGACCGTCAATTTCGGCACGGTCGCTTCACTCATGGCAAAAATCATTTTCGCCCCATGGCGGATGATGCCGGCCCGTTCAACTTGCGTCCCGATCATAAAGCCCGGCACATCAGCCAAAAACAAGAGCGGGATACGGAAAGCGTCGCAAAGGTGGATAAACTTTGCCGCTTTATCAGCGCTGTCGTGGAAAAGCACGCCACCTTTCACCCGCGGCTGGTTGGCAATGATCCCGACAGGCCGGCCGCCAATCCGCGCCAGACAGGTAATAATTTCTGCGGCAAATCTCTTTTTGATCTCGCACATCGACCCTTCGTCAATGATCCGTGCAATCAGCTCGTACATATCAAAAGGGGTATTTTGATTTTGCGGAACCAATTCCTCGATCGTTTTTTCAAAAACGGCCGGCGCCTTCGCTTCCGTTTTCTCCGGTTTTTCGGAAAAATTGCTTGGGAAATAGGTTAAGTATTTTTGCACATAACGGATCGCTTCTTCTTCCGTTTTCACCAGAACATCGCCGCAGCCTGACACCGTGCAGTGCATTTTTGCGCCGCCCATTTGTTCCAGCGTGACCTTTTCCCCGATCACCATCTCCGCCATGCGCGGCGAACCTAAATACATGGATGCATTGCCTTCTACCATGACAACTATATCGCAAAACGCCGGAATATACGCCCCGCCGGCAGCGGATGGCCCGAACAACAGACAGATTTGCGGCACTTTTCCAGACAGGCGCACCTGGTTGTAAAAAATCCGGCCCGCCCCTCTTCTCCCTGGAAACATTTCAATTTGGTCAGTAATCCGCGCCCCGGCGGAATCAACAAGATACAGGATCGGGCAGCGCAGTTTTTCGGCCGTTTCCTGGATGCGGATGATTTTTTCAACCGTCCGCCAGCCCCACGACCCGGCTTTTACTGTAGAATCATTTGCCATCACGCAGACGGTACGGCCACCGATTTTTCCTATTCCTGTCACCACGCCATCCGCCGGCAGATCCCCGGCGAGCACATTGGCAAAAAGCCCGTCCTCAGCCGCAAGCCCTTCATCCAAAAGCAGTTCCAGCCTTTTACGGACAAACAATTTGCCCTGCTCCCGGTCTTTTTGGTGGTATTTTTCTTTGCCGCCCTGTAAAATCTCCGCTTTTTTACTTGCATAATCCATTGCATTACCTCCCTTTGTACACCGGCGCGCGCATTTCCGCGAATGCACGCAACCCTTCGAGCCGGTCTTCTGTCGGAATCAGCGCGCTGTAGGCGAGTTCCTCTATTTTTAAGCCTGTTTCAAGATTCGTCTCGGCACCCCGGTTGATCGCCGTTTTTGCCTGCACGAGCGCGAGCGGCCCGTTCTTTACCATCGCGCCGGCCAGTTCACACGCTTTTTCCATCACTTGCTCGCGCGGCACGGCGTATTCAAGCAGGCCGATCGCTTCCGCTTCTTCCGCGGAAACCCGCCGGGCCGTGTAAATCAATTCCTTCGCCTTCCCCATGCCGACGAGCCGCGGCAGCCGCTGTGTACCGCCCGCCCCCGGTATAATGGCAAGCGAAGTTTCGGTCAACCCGTATTTTGCTTCAAGGGCGCCGATGCGGAGATCGCAAGCCAGCGCTAATTCAAGCCCACCACCAAATGTCGAACCGTTTAAAGCGGCAATGACCGGCTGCGGCAGCCCGGCCACTTCATTAACCACTTTGCCGATCTGCCGGACTGCCTGTAAAACTTCTTCCTCTTTCATTCCTCTCCGCTCTTTTAAATCGGCGCCCGCACAAAAAACTTTTTCTCCAGAGCCGGTCAGGATCACAACGCGGATGCTCCGGTCTTTCTTCAAGTTCTCCAATACCTCATCCAAATCAAAAAGCATCTCTTTCGACAATGCATTTGCGGCCTGCGGGCGGTTCAGCGTAATGACCGCAAGCCCGCCCGCGCGTTTTTCCAATAAAACGGTTCCTGTCATGCTCCTCCCTCCGAACGATAAATTTCCATCTGCTTACTTTTGAGCGGCTTGCCGAGAACGCCTTCGATCTGTTTCGCCGCCTCGAGCGTTTTATGAAAATCGATGCCGGTTTTGATCCCCATTTGATGAAACAAATACAGCAGATCTTCAGTCGCGGCATTGCCGGATGCCCCTTTCGCATACGGGCAGCCGCCGAGCCCGCCGGCCGCGCTGTCAAAAACGGTGATCCCCATTTCAAGCGATTTTACGACATTGGCGAGGGCCGTTCCCCTCGTATCATGGAAATGCATCGCAAGTTTCCCTGCATCAAAATGCGGGAGCAATTCGTCGAGCAGCCGATCAACGTCGGCCGGCACGCTGGCACCGATTGTATCCCCGAGCGATACTTCATCCACGCCCATTGCAAACAGCCGGTCCGCTACCTCCCTCACCTGCTTCGGTGAAACCGGTCCGGCATACGGACAGGCAATGACAGTCGAGATGTAGCCCCTCACCGTTTTTCCGGCTGATTTGGCTTCCTTCACAACTTTTTCCAAAACCGGATACGTCTCCGCGATCGATTTATTGATATTGCGAAGGTTATGGGCTTCGCTAGCCGAGAGAAAAACGCTCACTTCATCGACATCCGATTTTAGCGCGCGTTCGAGACCCCTCATGTTCGGAACGAGGGCGGCATATGTTACACCAGGCTTCCGTTTGATTTTTTCGAGCACCGTGCCGGCATCGGCCAGCTGGGGGATCCATTTCGGGTGCACGAAAGAACTCGCTTCGATATAAGTAAGGCCCGTTTCCGACAGCGAATTGATCCACGCAATCTTATCTTCTGTCGCCACCACCGTTTTTTCGTTTTGCAGCCCGTCGCGCGGACCGACTTCTTTGACGATCACTTTTTCAGGCAGTTTCACAACCCCACCCCCTTACGCCAATTCGACCAATACATCGGAGTCGTTGACAAAATCCCCTTCCTGTACATGGACTTTCACAACTGTCCCGTCTTCTTCCGCCGCAATCGGGATTTCCATTTTCATCGACTCCAGGATGACAACATCGTCCCCTTCCTTCACTTGGTCGCCTTCTTTAACGAGCACTTTCCAGATACTTCCAGCCATGCTTGCGGTGATTTCCATATGGTTCTCCTCCTAATTTAAAAAATCGTCCACAAAATGGGTTGTTGTATATCCTTTTAAAAACTGTTCATGACTGACCGTTTCAATCAGCATCGGGATATTTGTTTTGATTCCTTCAATTTGATAGTTTTCAAGCGCGGACCTGATCCTTTCGCATGCTTCTTTTCGCGTCCTGCCCCAGGCGATAAGTTTTGCAATCATCGGGTCGTAAAATGGGGGTACCTCTGAACCCGCTTCAACGGCGCATTCGTTTCGAATCTCGTCCCCTTCCGGCAGCCGCAAAGCGGTAATTTTTCCGGGCGATGGAAAAAACGATTCCGGATCTTCGGCATAGATGCGCACTTCAATCGCGTGCCCGTTTCGCTTAAGCATTTCCCTCGTGATGCCCAGGCGCGCGCCGGAAGCTATCTTCAGCTGTTCCTCCACAATGTCCAGCCCTGTAATTTCTTCCGTCACCGGATGCTCGACCTGCAGCCGCGTATTCATTTCAAGAAAATAAAAGTTTTGATCCCGATCGACGATAAATTCAATCGTTCCGACGTTCGTATAGCCGATATGTTTTGCCGCCTGCACCGCTGCTTCGAGCATTTTTTGCCGGGTTGCTTCACTGATAAAAGGCGATGGTGCTTCTTCGACGACTTTCTGGTGCCGGCGCTGGATCGAACATTCCCGTTCCCAAAGCGGCACGATATTTTCGTACTGGTCTGCTAAAATTTGAACTTCTATATGGTGCGGCTCTTCAATATATTTTTCAATAAACATCGTGCCGTCCCCGAAAAACATTTCCGCCCGCTTTTTGTTGCCGGCAAAAGCTTTTCGCAGTTCGGCTTCCGACCGGACGAACTCCATGCCGATCCCGCCCCCGCCCGCGGAAGCTTTTAACATCACCGGATAGCCGATTCCTTGTGCTGCCTGCACCGCCGCTTCTTCATCTGCAAGCGGGGCATCAACGCCTTCTATGATCGGAACGCCGGCTGCTTTCATCGTCCGGCGCGCTTCAATTTTGCTGCCCATTGCCGCGACAATTTCAGGGGGAGGGCCGATAAAAACAAGTCCTGCTTCAATGCATTTTTTTGCAAAGGCCGCATTCTCCGATAAAAGCCCGTAACCGGGGTGGACCGCTTCCGCCCCGCTCTCTTTTGCCGCTTGTATGATCGCATCGGCGTTTAAATAGCTTTGGTTGACAGGCGGCTTGCCGATGCAGTACGCTTCATCCGCCTCGCGCACAAACAGAGACCCTGCGTCCGCTTCCGAGTAAACTGCAACAGATTGGACACCGAGCTTTTTGCAGGTACGGATCACACGCCGCGCAATCTCACCCCGATTGGCAATGAGGATTTTTTTGAACAATTGGCACCGCTCCTTTCCTGGTTATTCATTTTTCCTATCAATCTAGCATCCAAGTTGGCGCGCAATCACAAGCCGCTGAATTTCGGATGTACCTTCGCCGATTTCCATCAACTTGATGTCACGGAGGTGGCGCTCAACATCATATTCGCGCATATACCCGGACCCACCGTGGATCTGGATCGCCTGGTTGCAGGCGCGAAATCCCATTTCGGACGCAAAAAGTTTTGCGTAGGCGGCTTCTTTGCTGAACGGTTTTCCCTGGTCTTTCAACCATGCCGCCTTATACACGGCATTGCGGGCAAGCTCGATTTCCATCGCCATATCGGCAAGCTTAAACTGAATTGCCTGGAATTTTGAAATCGCCTGCCCGAACTGCTTCCGTACTTTTGCGTACTGGAACGCTTTTTCAAACGCAGCCTGGGCGATGCCGACCGATAAGGCCGCGATCGAAATGCGCCCACCGTCCAGCGTATACAAAAACTGGCTGAAGCCTTTTTTCTCATCGCCGAGTAAGTTTTCCACCGGGACGCGGACGTTTTCAAACACGATCTGGCATGTATTCGACCCGCGTACGCCCATTTTGTCGTACGGGCTTGTAATCGTGACGCCCGGGGCATCGGTCGGCACGATGATCGCGGAGATGATATTGCGGCCGTTTTCTCTTGTTCCGGTCACGGCCGTCACAATCACCTGACGGGCATACTGGGCGTTTGTAATCCAGCATTTTTCCCCGTTGATCACCCATTCATCGCCGTTGAGTATCGCTTTTGTCCGTGTGCCGCCCGCATCCGACCCGGCATTCGGTTCCGTCAGCCCGAAAGCGCCGAGCGTTTCGCCTTTTGCCATCGGGACGAGCCACTTTTGCTTCTGTTCTTCAGTGCCGAAATAATAAATCGGGCTTGCGCCGAGGCTGATGTTCGCGGCATAACTGAGTCCCGTACCGCCGCATGCCTTTCCGATTTCTTCAACAGCGATGCAATATGAAATCGTGTCCCCTCCCGCGCCGCCGTATTTTTCCGGAAAAGGGATGCCGAGAAGCCCGAGTTTTCCGAGCTTATCAAATGTTTCGATCCGCATTTTTCCAGTTTCATCCACTTCCCGTGCATACGGCTTGATCTCTTTCTCGGCAAAATTCCGAACCATTTCCTGCAGCATTTTCTGTTCTTTGGACAGTTCGAAATCCATGTTTCTCCTCCTTAGAAAAGGATTTGCGATACATTAATTTCAAATTAATAAAGGGGCATCTCCTCTTTTGTTTTGCTGATTTCTCATACCTTTCCGCCGATTTTTTTAGCATTTCCGCCGATTTCTTGGAGATGCTCGCCGTTTTTTCAACGTTTTCGCTGATTTTGTAAAATCAGATGTCGTTCACTCATACGTGGCACAAATTTGATTTATGTTCCGCTCCGCCGCTGCAAATGTTTATTTTTTCAAACCTTGCTCCGCCACCAGTTTTTCAATCCGCTCGACTGTTGCCGGATCCTCAAGGCCGGTCATGTCGCCCACCGCAGCCCCTTTCACAACAATTTCTTTTAACAGGCGGCGCATGATTTTTCCGCTTACCGTCTTGGGCAAAGTGTCCGTAAACAAGATTGCTTTCGGCTCGGCAATTTTTCCGATTTGCTCGACAATGCAAGCCTTGATCGCTCCCCTTAGTTCATCGCTGTCTTCCATGCCGTCGCTCAGGCGCACAAAGCAGACCGGCACTTCACCCTTGATTTCATCGGGAATACCGATGACAGCGGCTTCAGAAACCCCCGGGACTTCGAGCACTGCGCTTTCCATTTCCATCGTGCTCAGGCGATGGCCAGCGACATTGAAAGCATCATCTGACCTACCGGTGACCCAAACATAGCCGTCTTCATCGATCATCGCGAGGTCACTCGCATAATAGCATCCTTCCACCTGACTGAAATAGGAACTCAAGTAGCGCTCCGGCTCTTTCCAAAGCGTCCGGCACAGCATCGGAAAAGGCTTTTTAATGACGAGGTTCCCAAGACTCCCCGGCGGCACCGGTTTCCCTTCCTGATCCACCACATCAACCGCTGCGCCTAAAAACGGCCTGCCCGCTGATCCCGGTTTCATCGGCGTCAGCCACGCGGCACCGGCAAGCGGCGATCCGGCTGTTTCCGTCTGCCCCCAAGTATTATTTACACAAATCTTTTTCTTCCCGAGCACTTCATACGTCCACTGCCATGTTTCGGCATCAAACGGCTCACCGACAAGTGAAACAACATCCAGACAGGATAGATCATATTTTTCAAGCGACTTTTCGCCCATGCTTTTTAACATTCTCAGCGCGGTCGGTGCGGTGAATAGTTTATTGACCCGGTACTTTTCAATGATCTTGTAAAACCTGTCTTTTTCCGGGTAATCAATTGCCCCTTCGTAAATGACCGTTGTCACACCATTTGCGAGCGTGCCGGCAATGCCCCAAATATGCATCGTCAACCAGCCGATATCTGCCGAGCACCAAAGGACATCGTCATCATGGTGGTCCATATGGTATTTTGCATAAATGTAGTTTTGCACGACAAACGCCATCCCGGAGTGGACAACGCCTTTTGGTTTTCCGGTTGTGCCGCTCGTATAAAACACAATTCCGTACTCGTTCGCTTCCAGCCTTTCCGGTTCGCAAACGATACCTGCTTTCTTCGTTTCCTCATGCCACCAATAGTCGCGTCCTGCCTGCATCTCCACATCAAGCCCGAGCCGGTTCACGACCACGACCGCCTCAATGGATGAAATATCCGGGATAACATGGTCGACTTTTTCCTTTAAATAAATCTTTTTCCCCCTTCGCTCAGTCGCGTCCGCGGTGACAATGACTTTTGGTTCAAAATTGATGAGCCGGTCTTTCAGCGATTTTTCCGAATAACCGGAAAAAATTGTGTTGTACACTGCACCGATCCGGAAGCAGGCAAGAACGGCAATGACCGCTTCCGCCAAATTCGGGAGAAAAATTGCCACGCAGTCGCCTTTTTTCACGCCAAATGAGCGCAACACATTGGCAAACCGGTTCACTTCGGCGAGCAGCATGCTGTACGTGTAAAAATTCGAATCGCCGTTTTCCCCTTCCCAAATTAGCGCTGTCCGGTTGCCGGCCCCTTTTTCAATATGGCGGTCAAGCAAATTCACACACGGATTGCTAATGCCGCCTTCAAAAAAGCGGAACCCGGGCAGGCTGCCGGTCATCGTTTTTTTCCACGGCTCATACCAAACAAGTTTTCGGGCAACGCGACCCCAAAACTCGGCGGGATCCGCCTGGGACAGCCGAAGCAGTTCCTGGAACGCTTCGCTGCTTCCGGTATCCGTTGACCGCACTTTTTCTTCACTTGGATAAACAAGTTTGCTTTTGGCAATGCCGCTTTGGTCCATAGGCATGCTCCTTTCCTAATTATTGGTCCAGAAAACGCGGATTCCGTTTTTCGATAAATGCCTGCAACCCTTCACGCACGTTTTTTGTCTCAAAAACTTTCCCAAAATATTCGGCTTCCGTGACTAGACCTTCATCCATCGTTTGTTCATATCCCTCTTCCACGGCTCGCTTGGCATACATTAAAATCGGGAACGAGAACTTGCAAATCTCCCGCGCCAGTTCGAGTGCTTTTTCAAGCGATTTTCCTTTCGGCACAACATGATTCACCATGCCGATTTCTTTCGCTTCTGCGGCTATTAAAGGCTTGCCGGTAAAAATCATTTCTTTTGCTTTCGCTTTGCCGATAAGCCACGGCAGCCTTTGCATCCCACCTGAACCCGGAATGATGCCGAGCGTCACTTCGGACAGCCCGAGCTTCACCTGCTCCTCCGCGATCAAAATGTCGCAGCATAAAGCCAGTTCCAGCCCACCCCCGAGCGCTGGCCCGTTGATCGCGGCGATGGTCGGAACAGAAAACGTTTCAATTTTCCGGAGCGGCGCCTGCAGCCAGCGCGATTTTTCCTTGGCGTAATCTGCTCCTTTTCCGATCCACTCTGGAAATTCTTTGATGTTCCCGCCCGCCATGAACGCCCGCACACCGGCTCCGGTGACGATCACCACTTTCACATCCGGATCATTTTTTACTTCGTCCGCAGTTTGGCTTAACGCTTCGACGACCGCCTTGCTGTATATATTGACAGGCGGATTGTCGATCGTGATCATGGCAATTTGGCCTTGTTTTTCCAAGGAGACAACTGGCAAATGGATTCCTCCTTTCATCCCGCGCCGAACTGTTCACGAAGTTTAAATTTCTGCACTTTACCGGACGGCGTGCGCGGAATTTCATCGGCAAAAATCACTTTGCGCGTTTTTTTATAGCTGGAAAGATACTGTCTGCAATATTCGACCACTTCTTCCTCTGTCAGCTGCATACTCTCTTTTTTTCACAATGACAGCGCAAACCGCTTCAATATATTTCGGTTCAGGGATGCCGATTACGGCTACTTCTTTAACTGCCTCATGCCGGTAAAGGACATCTTCAATTTCAGTTGCATAAATATTCCCGCCTCCGCTTCGGATCATATCTTTCTTTCTGCCAGCGACGGTTAAATACCCTTGCGCATCGACACCCCCCAGATCCCCCGTTTTGCACCAGCCGTCTGTCTGTAAAAGTTTCCATTGTTGCTTCAGGCTTTTTCCAATACCCTTCCGAAACAGCCGGGCTTTTGATGAGGATTTCTCCAACTTTACCTGCAGGAAGGGGGCTTCCATCTTCATCAACAATTTGAATCACCGTCAGCGGCATCGGCTTTCCAACCGTTCCGCCTTTTTTACCGGCATCTTGCGGGTCCAATGAAGCGGCAATCGGCTGCCCCTCGGTAAGGCCGTATACCTGGACGACACCGATATGTGGAAAAATTTCTTTGATTCGTTCCAGGGTTCACGGCATCAGAGGATCGCCGCCGGTATAAATCGTTTTCAAATCCTCCAGCCGGTATGTTTTCAGTTCAGACAGATGCAGCATTTCATAAATCATGAACGGAAACAAAAAACAGCGGGTCACTTTTTCTTTTTCAAAGACGGAGAGAACTCTTTGAATCTCGAAGTTTTTGCTTTTTGTAATAATCACTGTGCCGCCCCTCATGAGAACCGGAAGGGCAACGTCTTCCATCGCACCAACATGATAGAGCGGGCCCGTCGTCATGGCTGTTTCTTTTCCGGAAAAATTCCACTTTAAAACCTGGATGGCCGAAAACCAGAAAGTCGTGTTATGCGTCCAAATTGCACCCTTTGGCCGCCCGGTCGTACCGGATGTATACATCATCATGACAGGATCATTTAAATAAATGGATGCCACGCCCGGTTCGTCCTGCGACCCTTCCCCGAGTATGCTGAACGGTGCAGCCCAGTCCGGCACTTCTGTTTTTTCATCCGCGAGGCAGAAGTAATGTTCAACCGGAATTTCTTTTCTAACCTGGGCGATACGTTCAGCCAGCCCGGCATGAAAACATAAAATTTTTGTTTCGAAATCGTTTAATGCGTAGGCCAGTTCGGTGCTGGACAGGCGGAAATTCAACCGGACTGCGATCGCTCCGATTTTTGCTGCCGCAAAATAAAGGCCGAAATATTCAAGGCAGTTAATAGAGCAGGATCCCGACACGGTCCCCTTTCCGGACGCCGAGGCGGATCAGCTGGTTGGCGTAAGCATTTGAGATGCTGTGCAGTTTTCGAAATGTCCATGCTCTCCCCGCTTCTTCCCTGATAGCAGTTTTTCCGGAAACGGCCGGGTTTGGATCATCTGCAATGTTCTTGATCATCCAACCAACGTGCAACCATATTCCCCCTCCCCAAATCTTTGACGCCAAAGCAAAATTGAAAAATGCTTGGCAAGCGGTCAGTACGTTTTGGAAAAGGCCTGTTTTTTAGAACCCCCTCTTTTTCATTTTATGATTGGAAAAGGTGCTTTATGGCATAAAAATAGATCCGGGAATTCAGAAAATCGTTCTGAATTCCCGGATCTATTTTGGATCTTCAATTGGAGCTTTTCGTCCCATTCCGTCGACCTTGCATTCCAAAACCCGTATTTTTTATCCCTGAACACCGTTCGATACGGGAACAGAAACACCCAGCAGAGATACGGGCTTCCGCCGAAAGATCCTCACCTATTTTTTATACTCACTATTCAATATCCGGTTTCTGCTCTACTATACAAAGTTTTTTCCCATCTTCCATTTGTGCGAGATAAATATGTATCGGATTTTTTCCGGCTAAAATCAATGTTGGAGAAAAATTTTCAGCTTTCCGGTAAAAAGCCATGCCGCCAAAATAATCTTCAAAATAGTCAGCGAGAACCAATACGCCGTTAACATAAACTTTATCCTTATCCATTTCAAAATCTATATGCGGTACAGCAGGTATGATTTCATCGTTTACGTGGTTCTCCCAAGGCTGAGTTAATACCGCCGGCATGGCAGGTAAATTCTTCCGTTATCTCAGGTGCCCCATCAATGTTGAAATAAATTTTGTTGTTCCCGCTCTTTGCAAGCGCTAGAGGCATTCCCTTGTACAATACAATTTTATCCGGATAGGAAGCTGCATTAAAGAAATAAAACCCTTTCTCATCTTTTTCATTAAAACTAATCCGGTAAGAATCCAGCCACGCAAATATTTCAGGTAAATCGAAATGCTTTGGAAATAAATGCGGCACCTTGACTGTGTTTGCCTTGGATTCCAGTAACCAGACAAATATATCATCCAACCCGATTATATTGTTGAAAATCACGATATTTCCTTTCATAATGGTCCATTAAACAGTACTTATAATAAATCATCATACTCCCTTAAATGATCCTCATTGATTCTTTCCTTTACGACACAAATCGGCATTATTAATCATTTTTAATGTCCCATCTCCCTTAATATTTTTTATAATGGATTTTTCTAATAGGTCTACTATATAAAATTTTTACTAAATAGAAAAAGGCCACCCTTCTAATTTTGAGCAGCCTTACTAAAGTTGGAACCATCAATTTTTCTCTTCAAAAACCTTCCTGATCCGCTCGACCGCCCAGTCGAGTTCCTCTTCCGTAATTACTAGCGGCGGCGCGAAACGGATGACATTTTCATGCGTTTCTTTGCACAACAAACCTTCTTCTTTCAGCGCTTCACAGAACGGGCGTGCCGGTTCCGTTAGTTCAATGCCGATAAAAAGGCCGCGGCCGCGGATTTCTTTGACTGACGGATGTTTGATACCGCGGAGCTTTTCCAGCAGATCGTTTCCGAGTTTCAAAGAACGCTCCACCAGTTTTTCTTCTTCAATCACTTCAAGGCTTGCCAGCGAAACGGCGCAAGCAAGCGGATTGCCCCCGAATGTTGAACCGTGAGAACCCGGATTGAACACGCCCAAAATGTCTTTGTTTGCAGCAACGCATGAAATTGGCATGACACCGCCGCCAAGCGCTTTTCCGAGAATGAACACATCCGGTGTGACATCCTCCCATTCCACCGCAAACAACTTTCCGGTCCGGCCGAGGCCTGTTTGCACTTCATCGGCCATCAGCAGGACCCGATTTTCCCGGCAAATTTTCTCCGCCTCTTTCAAAAACCCTTGCGGTGGAATCCTGATGCCCGCTTCGCCTTGAATCGGCTCGACAAGGAATGCGGCCGTATTCGGGGTAATCGCTGCTCTTAAAGCTTCTACATCACCGTACGGAATAAGTTTGATGCCTCCAATCATCGGCCCAAAACCACGTTTATACTCTTCTTCCGACGATAGCGACACCGCGAGCAGCGTGCGGCCGTGGAAGTTGCCGGTGCAGGCGATGATTTCCGCCTTGTTGTCAGGCACACCTTTCACATCGTATGCCCAACGGCGTGCAGCTTTAACTGCCGTTTCAACCGCTTCCGCCCCGGTATTCATCGGCAGGACCATATCTTTTTTCGTCAATTGACAAACTTTTTCGTACCATTCGCCAAGCTTGTCGTTGTAAAAGGCACGCGAAGTCAGCGTCACACGATCCGCCTGGTCTTTGAGCGCCTGGATGATTTTTGGATGCCGGTGCCCCTGGTTCAGTGCCGAGTACGCACTCAGCATATCCATGTAGCGGCGGCCGTCGACATCTTTTACCCACACCCCTTCCGCTTCTGCAATGACGACCGGAAGCGGCTGGTAATTATGCGCGCCGTACTGTTCCGTTTTTTCAATGAGCTTTTTTGTATGATTCTCTACATGTTCCATTGTTCTTCCCCCTTCTTGCACAGTATTTCTCTATTCTTTTATACGCAAAATTCATGCCAATATGAAAAAGCGTTTAACTGCCTGTTTCTCCCCTGCTTATGTAAAAAATTTTGCATCCAGCCGCAAAATTTTTTAAACTTTTCATAAAGGAACGCGGAGGGTGAAAAATGAAAGATAAAGAGGCTTTTATGTTTGCGCTGTACGAAAAAATTATGAATCTTGTCGATGTCGGCATCCATGCGGTCGATGAAGAAGGCCGCACCATTATCTATAATCAAAAAATGCGGGAAATCGAAGCGATGGAAATCCGCGAAGTGCTGCACAAAAAATTGACAGACGTGTTCCAATTCCACGGCAGCGAAGAAAGCACGCTGCTTCAGGCACTCCAAAGTGGGAAAGATAGCCACCGCGTGAAGCAAACCTACTTTAACAACAAAGGCCGGGAAATTACATCCGTCAATCATACTTATCCGTTTCTTTACAATGGAAAAGTCAAGGGTGCCGTGGAGATCGCGCAGGACATTACGAAAATCGACCGACTCATCCGCCGGAACCATGAACCCAATACTGGCTATACATTTGGCCATATTATCGGAAAAAGCAAAGCCATTTTGGAAGTCATCGAGTTTTCGAAGCGCGCCGCCCGCACTTCCTCCTATGTGCTGATTATCGGCGAAACGGGGACAGGCAAAGAGCTGTTTGCGCAAAGCATCCACAATGAAAGCGAAAGAAGCCGCGGGCCGTTTATTACGCAAAACTGTGCCGCACTTCCTGATAATCTAATCGAAAGTATTTTATTCGGGACAAAAAAAGGTGCTTTTACAGGGGCTGTCGACCGCGCAGGGCTGTTCGAGCAGGCGGACGGGGGCACGCTTCTGTTAGATGAAATCAATGCGTTAAATATCCATCTGCAGGCAAAACTTTTACGGGTGCTGCAGGAGAAAAAAGTGAAACGGATCGGCGGGACAAAGGAAAAACCAGTCGAAGTGCGCGTCATTGCAACGATGAACGAAACGCCGTATGAAGCGATCACAAACCGGCACCTGCGCAAAGACTTGTATTACCGACTCGGCGTCGTGACGCTGTTTATACCGCCTCTAAGGGATAGGGTGGAAGATCTGCCGCTTCTTACGGACCATTTTATTCAGAAATACAATAACCTTTTTCAAATGAATGTAAAAGGCGTAAAACCGGAAGTGCTCACATTTTTCCGGTCATACCGCTGGCCGGGCAATATCCGGGAGCTAGAGCATATGATCGAAGCCGCGATGAATGTCATGTTTGAGGAGGAATGGATTGATTTTCACCACTTGCCAACGCAGTACCGGCACCAGAACGGGACACCTGATGCGAATTTTACACAGCCCCTTTTAAAAGACCGGCTACTTGAATTTGAGAAACATTGCATTATAGAAGCACTGGAGGCGAACGGCTCTAATATTTCGAAGGCGGCGGAACAGCTGGGGCTGAGCCGGCAAAGCCTGCAATACCGGATGAAACGGCTTGGGATTAAACCTTTCTGAATTTTTCCAGTCCCGGACCTGCAAAATTTTTTTGCATTTTACCAGGTGCTGTTTTCCGGGAAAAACAGTACCTTTATTTAAAATATCTGTTTGGCATGAAAATTGCAAAAATCCCGATGCGAGTATACTCTATTATTGGTAGAAAATACTTCAATTCTTTTGTAAGCGTTTTATAAATATGGACGAAGGGAGCGAAGGGGACAATGGATTTGGAGAAGCAAGAAATTCATTTTCCAAAGCCGCATCAAAGAACGCTGCGCAAGGGACTAAAAGCACGCCATTTAACAATGATTTCGATTGGGGGTGCGATCGGAACCGGCCTTTTCCTCGGGAGCGGGGCGGCGATCCACTTGGCCGGCCCGGGCGGTGCACTGCTGGCGTATGTTTTGGTCGGCACCATGGTGTATTTTGTGATGACAAGCTTGGGTGAAATGTCCGCCTATATGCCGACAAGCGGCGCATTCAGCACGTACGGGACAAAATTCGTCGATCCGGCTTTCGGCTTTGCACTCGGCTGGACGTACTGGTTTAACTGGGCAATGACGATCGCGGCGGAGTTAACGGCTTCGATTATGATCATGAAATTTTGGTTCCCGCACAGCCCATCGCTGTTGTGGAGCATGACCTTTTTTGTGCTGATTTTTATGCTCAATTATTTGTCTGTCAGGGGTTATGGTGAAGGAGAATACTGGTTTTCATTTATAAAAGTCGCTGCAATTATTCTTTTTATTGTGGTCGGGTTATTGATGATTTTTGGCATCATGGGCGGGGAAGCAGTCGGCCTGAAAAACTTCACGGTGGAAAAAGCACCGTTTCCGGGAGGATTTCTCGGCACCTTTCTCGTATTCATCGCTGCCGGTTTTTCGTTTCAGGGTACTGAAATTGTCGGCGTGGCCGCGGGTGAAAGCGAAGATCCGGCCAAAAACGTTCCGAAAGCCATCAAAAGCGTTTTCTGGAGAATTCTTTTATTCTATGTGCTCGCAATCTTGGTGATCGGGCTGCTTGTTCCGTATACAAACGAAAACCTGCAAAGCGAAAACGTCATGGTCAGCCCATTCACGCTTGTTTTTAAAAAAGCCGGGCTTTCGTTTGCGGCATCGCTCATGAACGCTGTTATTTTGGCAGCTGTATTGTCGGCCGGCAATTCAAGTCTGTATGCCTCGACCCGGATGCTGTACGCGATGGCGAAAGAAGGCCAGGCCCCGCGCATTTTTGCAAAGCTAGACAAGCGGGGCGTCCCGGTGCCGGCCATGGTTTTAACGGCTGTTGTCGGCATGCTTGCGTTCTTTTCTTCGATTTTCGGCGACGGCATCGTGTACGTCTGGCTCATGAATTCCATCGGCATCACCGGCTTTATTTTCTGGCTTGGCATCTCCGTCAGCCATTACCGGTTCCGTAAAGCTTTTCTTGCACAGGGGCACTCGCTGGATGAGCTCCCATACAGGGCGAAATGGTATCCGTTCGGGCCGATATTTGCCATCGCCGTCTGCCTGATCGTCACGCTCGCCCAGGATTACCAGGCATTTCTTGCCACACATATCGACTGGGGAAATGTCATCGCCGCCTACCTTGGCATCCCTTTTTTCCTCGCCCTATGGCTTGGGTATAAAATTGTAAGAAAAACAAAAGTCGTTCCACTCGAAGAACATCATTTTAATATGATTGCCGATCCGAATGATTGAATGTTTGGAAAAAAACCGGAGAGATGAAGTATCCCCCTAAGCTGGTTTTTAGTCCAACTTAGGGAGGACACTTCAAGGCCCGGGTTTTTTAATAGGTAATTGCCAAGCTTTCTTAAAATCACTGTTGCAAAAAAGAGATTCCTAACTTTTATTAAAACCATTCGATCTCTCTTGCTCCGCTAATAGTTCTGAGCACCAGATACACTATTCCCGCTTTCTCACACCGTCCATCACAAACCGCACGATAGTTTCAATTTCCGCTTCTTCATCCGCCGTTCCGTTCAGCATCAGGACAAATTTGGAAACAAACAATCCGGCAATACAGGTAACGACCAGCTTTGCAATGTCCTCAGCTGGTCGGGAAACCAGTTCCCCCCGTTCCTGGAAAACGCGGATCACCTGTATCAGCCGGCCCCCTATATTTTCCACAAAATAAGGAAGAAGCTCGTTCCGGATTTCTTCATTATATAAAAACTCTTTCACCACAATTTGAAAAATTTCTTTGTTTTCCTTTACAAAGTTTAACCGGTCCCGGACCAGTTCCCGCAAAAAATCCTCAAAAAAGAAAACATCATGCGACATTAACTCTGTAAAAAGCTCCTCTGCCATCGAAGGAATCGACGCTTTCAAAAAAGGAACAATCACGGCCACCAGTAAATTGTCTTTTGTGCCGAAATGCCGGAAAATCGTGCCTTCCGCAACGCCGGCCGCTTTTGCGATTTCACTTGTCGGCGTATTGGAGTACCCTTTCTCCGCAAACAAAGCAACCGCTGTCTCCATAATTTTTTGCTTTTTATCCGTCAGCTTTAGAGCCGGTTTCGCTTGTGCTTTCATCGCTTCCAACAAATTGTATTTCGACAATGCCGTCCACCCCCTTACAACGCGCGGTACCGCCTTAAAGCGAGTATATTAAGAATGATAAAAATAACCGCAAAAACAGCCAAAGCAAGCAGGTCTTTCCAAACATCGCCGAGGCCCAATCCCTCATACATCACGCGTTTCAAAGCATCGGCGCCGTAATAAATAGGCATCACTTTCGCCAGTTCCTGCAGCCAATCAGCCATCCCCTTTAAAGGAATGATGCCCGAGAAAAAGACTTGCGGAACAACAACGATCGGGATAAACTGCATCATTTGAAACTCGGATGCCGCGAAAGACGATAACAATATACCAAGGGAGAGCGCGACCAATGCAAGCATTAAATTAATCAGCACGACATGCCAAAGCGATCCGGCGAGCACCATATCCAAAACATTCACCGAATACAACACGACAATGACCGTTTGAATGATGGCAAAAATCCCAAAACCGGCCAAATATGCCATGACGATCTCACCCCGTTTCACCGGCGTTGCCATCAAGCGGTTAAGGGTTCCTGATGTCCGCTCTTTCAAAAGCCCGATACCCGAGATTAAAAAGACAAAGAAGAATACAAAGAAACCGACAAGGATCGGGCTCAACACATCAAAAAACACGGTATCGCTGCTGCCGTATACATATTTTGTCGAAACATTCGGTTTAGCCATCTTCACTTTTACCGGTGCTGGCAAATTTTGTTTCGTTTTTTGCACCTGTTCTTCTAATTGCTGCACTTTTACAATGGCCGGCGACTGCGCGGGAGTTTGTTTCATTAAAATCTGTTGTGCCTGATTTTGCAGGGCAATGATTTTCTGCGCGCCTTGTATCGTTTGCGCCTCCGCTTTGATTTGTTTTGCCAGTTGCTGCTGCGTTCCCGCCGCGATTGCCTGTTTTACTTTCATCTGCAGCGATTTCGCGGAAGTCGGGTCGCTGTTTTGCAAAGTGAGGATGTACGCTCCATCTTTTTTCTGAAGCAAGCCGTCCAGATTGTAGCCAAGCACCGTTTTTTCCGGATGTTTTACAGTACTATAGTGTTTGACGTTAATATCCGCTTTATCCAGCACCTTCACAAGGCTTTTGTCCACATGGCTGACGCCAAGTTTCGGGTCGGTCGTATTGCCGCTAAAGAAAAAATACATGAGCGTCAAAATCAAAAGCGGCGCGACAAACAACAAGGCGAGCGTCCGCTTATCGCGCAGCATTTCAAGCAAAATCCTTTTGATCAAAGCAGCCGTCCTCATTTCGTTTCCCTCCCCGCTTTCAGGAATACTTCATTTAAATCTTCCGCATTGTACATCTCTTTTAAAGCTTGCGGCGAGCCGCCCGCCAAAATTTTCCCTTCCCGGATCATCGCAACCGTGTCGCATTTTTCCGCCTCATCCATGACATGCGTCGTAACAATGATCGTTTTGCCTTCTTCATTTTTTAGCCTGAGCAATTCATTCCAGATGCTGAACCTCAGTTCCGGGTCAATACCGACGGTCGGTTCATCCAAAATGAGGATTTCCGGGTCCTGGATAAGCGCGATCGCCAGCGACAGCCGCCGTTTCATCCCGCCGGAATAAGCAGATACTTTTTTATTCAGGTCATCCTGCAAATTCACAAGCCCCGCCGCATATGCGATCCGTTCATTCCGTTCCGCATTTCCCATTTTATAAAGCGATGCGAAAAATTTCAGATTTTCTTTCCCGGTCAGCTGCATATACAGCGCATCCGACTGCGCCATATAGCCGATTTTCTGCAGTATGCCGAGATCCGGCATTTTTTGGCCGAGCACATGAATCTCTCCGGAATCCGGTTTTTCCATGCCGACAATCATGTTCACCAGTGTCGTCTTCCCAGCCCCAGAAGGACCAATAAAACCGTAGATCCGGCCTTTCTCAATCCTCAAATCAATATCGTTTAAAACCGTTTTTTTCCCAAAGCGCTTGCTCACTTGTTCGATGGCAATGGTCACTCCCATGGCTTCCGCCTCCATTTTCGATGATGAGTAATTACTCACTTATTATATTGACACTTCGAATGCCGGATGTCAACATAAAGTGAGTGGTCACTTCAAAATTTCTAGGATTGTTTTGCAGAAATAGGGAAAGACATTAGAGAAAGGATGATCCGTATGAAACGAAAACGGCATGAAGCGCTCATTCCGCTTTCCCACCACCATCATCATGCTTTGGTCGAAGTGGTCAAGCTGAAACGGGCCGGCACTGCCGAGAGCAAGTTTACAATTGAAGAAATCAAAGCGTCGCTGCGCGCATTTTGGTATCCGGGCGGCAATGCGCATTTCCGAGAAGAAGAGGAAATCCTGCTGCCGGCTTTCGCCAAGTTTGAAACGGTTGACCGCCCGGAAATTATTGAAAATCTTCTGGAGCATGTAAAGATCCGATCGCTCGTCAGCCATGTGCTGGAGACGGATGGCGACCCTGTACCGCTCATGCACGAGCTTGGGAAAATGCTAGATGCGCATATCCGCAAAGAAGAACGCATCATTTTTCCGATGATCGAGGATGCTTTGTCAGAAGAAACTTTGCAGGGCCTTGCGCCGTATTTTCATGGACATGGAGAGTAACGTGCCAGGGGCATTTTCGTAATGCCTAATCCCTTTTTTCTTTGTACCCGGCCACTTATGAATTTTGGCCTGATTTCTCTCTGTATCAGGCGCTTAGGCCCTTTCTATTTTACTCTCGCTGCTGCCGGCACTTAGAGTCGCTGAACTTTCATGCTATCCTTATTCATGAGGATTTCTTTTTACTTTATTCATTTGGACAAAAACATCCGTGATTTCAGTCGTTTGAGGTTCAAGCGTAAAAGAAATCTGCCATCATATTGCGAAGGGGAGAAAACAGATGAACAAAACGCAATTTGACAAAATCAAAAATGGAAAAGGTTTTATTGCTGCCCTTGACCAAAGCGGCGGCAGCACACCAAAAGCGCTGGCAAATTACGGCATTGAAAAAGATGCTTATTCCACCGAAGAAGAAATGTTTGATTTGATCCATCAAATGCGGACAAGGATTATCACTTCTCCTGCTTTCAACTCCAATTACATCCTTGGTGCCATATTGTTCGAACAAACGATGGACCGCCAGATTGAAGGCATGTATACCGCCGAATACCTCGCTGAAAAGAAAGGCATTGTACCGTTTTTAAAAGTGGACAAAGGATTGGCGGAACCCGCAAATGGCGTACAACTCATGAAGCCGATTCCGGACCTGGATGCGACACTCAGGCGCGCAAACGAGCACCGCATTTTCGGGACAAAAATGCGCTCTGTTATTAAAGAAGCAAACCCGGAAGGCATCAAGGCCGTTGTGGATCAGCAGTTTGAGATTGCCAAGCAAATTCTCGCAGCCGGGCTCGTTCCGATTATTGAGCCGGAAGTGGACATCCACAGCGCGGATAAAGATAAATGTGAGGAAATATTAAAATCAGAACTGCTGAGCCACTTGGACAAGTTGCCGGAAAATGAAAATATCATGCTGAAGCTCACTATTCCGACGGTTGCAAATGCTTATAAGGAACTGGTTGAGCATCCGCGCGTTGTCCGTGTCGTTGCACTTTCGGGCGGCTATTCCCGGGATGAAGCCAATGAAAAATTGAAAAAAAACGACGGCATCATCGCAAGTTTTTCAAGAGCATTAACCGAGGAGCTGAATGCAAACCAAACAGACGAAGATTTTAACACAGCCTTGGAGAATGCAGTAAAATCGATTTATGATGCATCGGTGAATAAAATTTAATAAAACCGTTTGAACCGGATGTCGTCAGTATTGCAATTGATTTTAACTTGAATATATTGGAAAAGTAACCGGCTTACCAAAACCGGTTACTTTTTTTCAACTTGAAACCTTATTGGATGATCAGATTAATGATCAGCACGCCGGCAAGGCCGACAAGGGATGCAATCGTGACCATTACAGACCAGGTTTTAATAGTTTTGCCGATGGACAGGTTGAAAAATTCTTTGTAAATCCAGAACCCGGCATCATTCACATGCGAGAATGTCATGCTTTCGGCACCTGTCGCAAGCACCATCAATTCCGGGCTGCAGTGAGTCGTAACACAAAGCGGAGCGGCAATCCCGGCAGCCGTCATACCTGCAACCGTGGCAGAACCGAGTACCACCCGTAATATTGCAGCAATCAGCCAGGCGAGAACCAAAGGCGAGATCGTTGAGCCGTCCATCAGATGGGCAACATATTTATCGACATGTCTGGCAATCAGCACTTGTTTAAAACCGCCACCGCCAATAATTAATAAAATCATTGCAATGCTTTTGACCGACTCCGTGACAGAATTCATTAAGGCTGGCATTTTAATTCTGCGATTCAGACCAAATGTAAACAGCGCAACAATCACCGCAATAAGCAGGGCAACACTTGGGTTCCCCAAAAACTGGGCAACCGGCAGAATAGAAGATTTCGGTACCGCAATTTCCACGATCGCCTGGAAAGCAATATGGTTTACCGCTGTGAACAGATCCGGTTGTACCTGTCGAAGATTATGTGATTCCAACCAATAACCGCCTGATCGCAGCCTGAGACAAAGACGCATACTTATCACTGTTTGACGACGTCCATGATACTACCGGTTTGTATAAAAACGCCGACGACACCCCGTATGAATATAACGGGCACTGATCTTAAATGTATACAACTATGAATGCAAAAATGTGGTAAACGGAAAAACGACAACGATCATGCAATGGCTGGCTTCGCAGTCTTTGAAAAAATAAATCGAGTAGGAGGAGGTGACTAGCCCCCGTCCTCTCACACCACCGTACGTACGGTTCCGTATACGGCGGTTCAACCAAATAAATGACGCTTGTCACAATACTTTTCATACAGGCTTTTCAGTCCTTGGTGATTCCAGTAGGAGTTACCAAGGGTTTTGTGTAATATTGGACTTTTAGAAATTCGCCAATATGCTTTCCTTGAGTTTCCCCATTCATATGCTTTATGCGGGGCTACCCCAAGCTGAATCAGCTTCTTGACCTTCG
>Ga0207747_1001081_pt1 | contig 22118 bp, 19 predicted proteins | sample HigsolmetaGSP11D_FD_184839 | JGI IMG/M metagenome (GOLD analysis project Ga0207747, IMG submission 184839) | High solid enriched microbial communities from the Joint BioEnergy Institute, USA - SP1-1-D (SPAdes) | ecosystem: Engineered > Bioreactor > SSF (Solid state fermentation) > Aerobic >...
TTGTAACCCTTTCTAGCGATCTGATCTCCTTTCTGGCTTAGAGGAACCTTAAGGATATCACAGATTCGCTTGATTGGGTTATTTTGCTATGTGACGACTTTTCGAAAAGAACTTTTCACTGTCCAGTATAGTACGTAAAAGGAAACTTTTCAGCCGGAGCAAGCCCCTGAGAAATATCGTCTGTCCACACGCCATCTATGGCTAAGACCACCCCAGTTCAGGTCGAATCGAGAGGACGTGCTTGCCTTTGTACCAGCTGCCAGAGATGTGATGCATCGATATCGAGAGGTCACAGTGCCGCTGACCATCGTCGTTGGAGATCTTGATCCGTTTGCGACGAAGGAGCACAGCTACCGATTGCATCGCGATGTACCTGGATCCACGCTTATCGTCCTGGAGCAAGCCGGGCATATGATACCGCAACTTCACCCGTAGGCTGTTGTGCAGGCCATTCAAGCTGGAATGGATTAACCACAGTCGCACAATTTTGGAACCAAATGAGTGCGCGCATCGATACGACCGGCATCGCTCCAGGTACATTGATCTGGCTGGCTTCGATCAAACTTAGGATCACTGTGATGCTGCTATTCCGTGCGGTCGCGAGCTTCGCTGGAAGCCCGCGATGATGCATAATAGGGCAAATAACGGAGCAAGCCGCAGCTTCTCACTTGTTTACACAAATCCGTAGATGTTCGACTGACCTCCATCGATTGCGATGACTTGTCCATTCACATAGCTGCAATCCTCGGAGAGCAGGAATACGACGACCTTCGCCACTTCCTCCGGCAGCCCCAGCCGCTTCGTCGGATTGCCCTGGGCAAATTCCATCTCCGCTTTCTTCGGGTCTTCCGGATTCACCTGCTTGAACGAGCCTGCCACCATCGGCGTCAAGATGGCGCCCGGCGCGATCGCATTGGTGACGATGCCTTCCCTTGCAAACTCCAGTGCCGCATTCTTGGTCATGCCGGCTACGGCATGTTTGCTGGCGACGTACGGCACCTGATTCAGCACGCCGCGGATGCCGCCTACCGAAGCCGTGTTGACGATCCGGCCGTATTGCTGCTTCCGCATGACCGGGATCACATAGCGCAATCCGTAGTAGACGCCGAGCAGGTTGATGTCGATAACTTTCTTGAAGACGTTGATGTCGTAGTCCGGGATCAGCGCCTGCTTGCCTTCGATGCCAGCATTGTTGTAGAAGCCGTCGATGCGGTTAAACTGTTTGACCGTTTCGTCCACATATCTGCGCACTTCCTCTTCCTTTGACACATCAGCAACAACCGTCAAGATCTCGGTGTTCGGATGTTTCGCGACGATCTCCTGTTTCGATTGATCCAGGGCGTCGGCATTCAGATCGACGAGCGCCAGTTTGGCGCCTTCCCTGGCTGCTTCCATCGCGGTTGCCTGACCCAGACCCATCGCCGCGCCTGTGATGACGATGACCTTATTCTCCAGACGTTTGCTCAACTTACCCACTTCCTTGAGATCAATATGATGTACTCTGTTAAGGTTTGCATCCGTCGGCAGATTTATACCTCTTCATGGCTGAATTGCCATTCGATGTTGAACCGGTCGATCACGGAGCCGTAGCACTTGCTCCAGGGCGTTTCCTGCAGCTCCATCTTGACGGTGCTGCCGTCCTTCAATTTCTCGAAAGCGCTGCGGATCGCCGCCTCGTCATTGCTTACATAAGCGACGGTGAAGTTATTGCCCTGCTGATAGGGACTGTCCGGATAGTTGTCGCTGATCATCAACTTGCCGCCTGCAATGTCCAGGGAAGTATGCATGACCAGATTCTCCGCATCTGGCGGCAAGCCTTCCGCATGCACCGAGCCGTAAGTCATGATCTGCGGCTCCTCCAGCCCGAATACCTGGGCATAATACAACGCGGCTTCACGGGCATTGCCGTCGAAGATCAGATATGGATTGAGAGCCAATTCATATACACCTCCAACAGATACTCAGACTGAGTATAGAAAATGGGTTCCACAGTGAGAGTGTCACCAATCTTCCGCCCCAATATGATTCCAAACAGGATCGAGCAGTGTGGCTCCGACTTTCGCTGCCTATTAAAGAAATACTTGGCTGGCGCCAAGTCCTTTAGGATGCCGGTGGCAGCTTGGTATTTCTTATGTCTTACGAGAATGTATGGGAAGTTATACTTTCTATAAGACCAAGAAAGGGCCCCTCCATCAGTCAGGCTTCGCTGACTTTCCGGACGGGCCCCAGGGTTAGTGCCATATCTTATTTGTTGTACTTGGTGAATACCGTCCTGGTCGCTTGTTCGACTTGCCAGTTGATGACATCATCATAGCCGAGACCTTTGGCCTTTTCTTGCATTTCTTTCTTCAGTTGGTTGAATTCGGCCTCGTCCTTGGCGAACATCATCTTCCAGGAGTACTCCTTGATGACCTTGGCCACATTGCTCCGCTTGAAGTTGATGTCCGACGGCTCCTCCGCAGGCGGGTCGATGCTGAGGTACGGTTTCGATACGGCAACCTGGCCGTTCTTGACGAACAGCTCCTTGTCGGTGAGCACGCCGAAGTGTTCTTGCCAGCTCTTCTTGACCGGATCAGGATTGCGGGTGAGCTCGGATGACCACAGTTTATAGTCATACGGTTCTCCTGTCTCCGGATGGGTCAGCGACAAGGCGAGCGTGTGATTGTTCAGCTTGCCGAAGTTGCCTTTCCCGTCGTTCCAGACACCGCCGCCGTACTCTTCGGGCACAGGAGTATCATCGTTGGTCATGGCCTGCAATCCGTATTCGGTCAGATAAGGCTTGCCGTTGGCATCGAGATCCCAGGCCAGACCTTTCGGACCCCAGAAGCCTTCCATGACGCCGAGCACTCGTCCGGAGCCCTGCAGGACGCGGACGAATGGACGCCGCGGGATGCCGTATACAAGGGCTCGTCTGCCTTGAACATCCTGTTCAAATGCCAGGTGCACATTGGGGAATGACAGGACGGTCTGGGTGTGCGTGATCCCATCTTCCAGATCATAACATACGCACCAGTAGTGCTCGACGAAACGACCCACTTCCGGTTCGGGTTCATATCGCGTCAGGGTAAACTTCCCGAACCCGACAGCAGCATGGACGATTCCCCGGTTGGACCCCTGGATTGGCTTCATTTGACGGTTCCACCTCACTTCACGATCGTTGTCGCATTTTTACAATTAACCAGATTGGACTAGCTCTATAATCGAGTTAGCAATGGAGGCCGAGGTTTGACCGGTCAATATACCAGGAATGGCACGCCTGTCGGGTATACAGCGCTTACGCCGTTTATCGTGGTCAGCGATCCGGCGCGGGCGATTGAATTATACGAGGAGGTGTTTGGAGCGAAGCTGAAGAGCGCGACGGAGATCGAGGACGGCGGAGACCTGAGGATCATCCATGGCGGATCTGGATTTCGGCAACGGCTATTTACAGCTTGGAGCCGCGAATTGCGATTACCGCATGGTTCTGCCCCCGGGAGATGGGGAGGCATGTTATTCTCTGGGGATCTATGTGCCTGACGTGGATCACACTTTCGAGCTGGAGGCCGCGCATGGGGCTGTAGTTCGGGAACAACCGATGAACTTCGTATCCGGGGACCACTATGCGAGCATCCTGGATCCGGTCGGCATCCGCTGGTCGATCATGAGGCGGGTGGAGGATCTGTCAGAGGAAGAAAGCCATCGCCGGGTTGAAGAATGGAGCAAGAGCCTCGGATAATCGTGGGCGGTGAGCGCCACGAACTGAGGTTGGCGAACAGAAGGGGCGTTTAAATGATGAAAAGTTGGGAAGAACTGCTGGCGTTCATCCCAACCTTTGATCTTTATGATCATAATATGCGACCAGGCATTTCTTGGCGGCGATTCGGCGTATGATGTCCTGTTTCTCCTCCTGGGGGCTATCGTAGAAATCAGGGTGCCGTGCGAGTTCCAACAGAGCGAGCTTGGCGGTTTCCAGAGCCAGCTTCTCATTCTGCAGCAGATAATAGCAAACGCGATAGCACAGTTTTTCAGAATCTCTGAGAATCCGCAAGCGTTGGTTCATCATCTTATACCCCCTTCCGTTCCACTTCCTCCATTCAGTATAGCTGGCAAAAATAAAGAATTTATTAAGTGGTCATAAAGGATATCTTAAAATTAACATCTCAAAAAATTTTTCTGCGCATGTCGAACGAAAGTGTGTGAGGAGAGGGGAAAATGCTGATGCGGCGCGGTTTTGGTGAGATGGGACGGGGTTTGATTTTTGGTAAAATTTAATGTTGACAGATGAGCGCAAGGCGAGTAAAATAATCAATGTTGCTTCGGTAAACGAGCTGCTGAGGCAAGCGAATATGGGCTCTTAGCTCAGTTGGTAGAGCAGGTGACTCTTAATCATCTGGTCCAGGGTTCGAGTCCCTGAGAGCCCACCATTACATATATCACCTATACCTTATGTCAACACCGACATAAGGTTTTTTATTTGGTCTTATAGAAAGTATAACTTCCCATACTTTCTCGTAAGACATAAGAAATACTTGGCTGCCACCGGCGTCCTAAAGGACTTGGCGCCAGCCAAGTATTTCTTTATTTCAAAATGTACTGAAAGATTCAAGCAACGGTGGTATAATGTCACAAATTGCATCGATCGAATAAATAGTCAAGAAGTGATCACGGAATGATTTTATTATTTCTTAAATGGAAGTCGGGCGCTATCCGCCTGCTTGACCGTTCGCTGTCAGGCAATATGTTCGATTACAGGCAGATCATCGCCATCATCCTGCCGGTGCTGGCCGATCAGGCCTTCCTGATCCTCATCAGCCTGTTTAACACGGCGATGATCAGCTCGTCAGGAGTGGCTGCGGTCAGTGCGGTGAGCATGGTGGATTCGCTCAATATTTTTATCGTCAATGTGTTTATCGCCCTGGCTACCGGCGGTACGGTCATCGTCTCACAGTACAAGGGAAGCGGCAGAGGAGATGTGGTAACCCGGGCTGCATCGCAGGCGCTATCTACGGTAACCGTCGTTTCATCCGCAATCGCCGTCCTTGTGCTTGTCTTCCATGATCCTACCCTGAATCTGCTGTTCGGCAGAGCGGATGCAGACGTGCTGGACAACGCGCGCATATACCTGATCGGCAACTGTATCACTTACCCGCTGTTGGGTCTGTATTCGGCGATCACAGGCGTGCTTCGCGGCATCGCCGAGACCAGGGTGTGCCTGGTTCTGTCCCTCATCATGAATCTCACCTATCTCGGGCTGAACGTTCTGTTCATCGTCGGTTTCGATATGGGAGTTGAAGGACTTGTCATCTCGCTCATCCTGGCCAAGGTGCTCGGCGCGGCTGCCGCGACTGTCTATATATTGAAGTATTGCCCCAAGCTGAGATTCCGCATTCGTGATGTGCTTCATGTCGATCTGACGATCATCAAGAAGATCCTGTTCATCGGGCTGCCTTTTGCAGCGGAGCAGATGTTCTTCAACGGCGGCAAGCTGCTGACGCAGACCTATATCGTGCAATTTGGCACCATGGCGATCACCGCCAACGCGATCAGCGGCTCGATCTCGATGTTGTCGCAGATCGGCGGGGCTGCGCTCAGCATCGCAATCGTTACCGTAGTCGGACAATGCATCGGCCGTGGCGATATCGAGGATGCCCGCAGGTATGTACGGGCTTTCATAGGTTTATCGACGATTACACTCACCGTCGCGCTCGTCCTGATCTTGCCGCTGTTCCCACTGCTGATGGCTCTGTTCTCGCCGCCGGATGAGATCGTCCCGCTGATCTTTCAGCTGACGCTTATGCTGCTTCTCGCGCAGCCGCTGTTCTGGTCGATCAGCTTCATCCTGCCGTCCGCCTTGCGTGCTGCCGGAGATTCCCGGTTCACCTCGATCACCTCGATGCTGACGATGTGGCTCTTGCGCGTCATCCTGGGCTATGTGCTTGGCGTAACGCTCGGCTTCGGAGTGATCGGTGTATGGGCGGCGATGATCACCGAATGGCTGGTCAGAGGTGTGATCTTTACTCTCCGCTTCCGCGGTGACAAATGGTTTCGTCATAAATTGGTCTAGATTTGCAGGCAGCTGCTTGAATGAAACTGGCAGCTGCTTTTTTGCGCCTATATGGTAAAGAAAGCGATTTCAAAATGTATAAATTATGATGGAACATAAAGAATTGGACGCGGCGATGAGTGATCGCCAGTTGAACCGTTGGACGGGGATGGTATGCATGAACTGGCTGTGCAGTTCGAAGGCCTGCATCTCCAATGGCCGGATGTGACGATCTATCGCTGGAATCAGGGCAACTGGGGACGAAGTGACCCTGTTGCGCAACTGTTGGGTGTACCCGAACAGGCGATCCATCTGGCGAAGCTTCTTCAATTTGAGGGCCGGTTTGTCATCGAATTCCAGGTGTTTGCCGGGTCAGCTATGGAGACGCCTAATACAGCCCGATACGCATATCAGCCGGGTGCGCTGAACAAGCTGAGCGACTGAGCATCTGGGATGCCATCGCAGATCGATCATGGCTGATACATACGGATAATCGGAGCATTCGGAAGACGGAAGACCGCCGGCTCTAAAGCCAGAACAGTACGGCGCATCAACCAGGAGGAAACATCTATACGAATCTGGCAAAGAAGAAACAAAAAATCTAGATTAAAAGTATTGCAATCCTAAAGAATATTCTATATGATATTGAATATAACATAATAATAATTATAAATAAGGAGGAATTATAGATTATGTCTGATCAACAAAATCAAAAGAGATTAACAACAGCCTTTGGTGCTCCCGTAGCGAACGACGACGACACCCTTACAGCCGGAAAACGCGGCCCGGTATTGCTGCAGGATGTTTGGCTTCTCGAGAAAATGGCCCATTTCGACCGTGAGGTCATCCCGGAACGCCGCATGCACGCCAAGGGATCCGGCGCATACGGCACCTTCACCGTCACGAATGACATCACGAAGTATACGAAGGCGAAGCTGTTCTCCGAGATCGGCAAGCAAACGGAAGTATTCATCCGCTTCTCGACCGTTGCCGGCGAACGAGGCGCAGCCGACGCTGAACGCGACATTCGCGGTACGGCGATCAAGTTCTACACGGAGGAAGGCAACTGGGATCTCGTCGGCAACAATACGCCGGTGTTCTTCTTCCGTGATCCGAAGCGCTTCCCGGACCTGAACCACGTCGTCAAGCGCGACCCGAAGACGAATATGAAGAACCCGCAAGCGAACTGGGATTTCTGGACCAGCCTGCCGGAAGCACTGCATCAGGTCACGATCGTCATGAGCGACCGCGGCATTCCTGCAAGCTACCGCCATATGCATATGTTCGGCAGCCATACGTTCAGCATGTACAATGCGAACAATGAACGCGTATGGGTGAAGTTCCACTTCAAGACGCAACAAGGCATCAAGAACTGGACGGACGAAGAAGCGGAGAAGATGATCGGCAAGGACCGCGAAACGCATCAGAGAGACCTCTATGAAGCGATCGAACGTGGCGACTATCCGAAGTGGACGATGTATATCCAGGTCATGACGGAAGAGCAAGCCAACAACATGCCGTACAATCCGTTCGACCTGACGAAGGTATGGTACAAGAAGGACTTCCCGCTGATCGAAGTCGGTGTTCTCGAGCTGAACCGCAATCCGGAGAACTACTTCGCAGAAGTTGAACAAGCTGCCTTCTCGCCAGCCAACATCGTGCCGGGCATCGGCTTCTCGCCTGACCGCATGCTGCAAGGCCGCCTGTTCTCCTATGGCGACACGCAACGCTATCGCCTGGGCGTCAACTACTGGCAGATCCCGGTCAACTATCCGAAGGCGGCAACGAACTTCTGTCCGTTCCATAGAGATGGCGCGATGAGAATCCTCCATCCGAACGTCGGCGGACCGAACCAGATCACTTACAGCCCGAACAGCTACGGCGTCCACCAGGACAGCAAGGAACATCAGGAACCGCCTCTTGATCTGTTCGGTGAAGCCAACTACTGGAACTTCCGCGAAGACGACGACAACTACTACGAACAACCGGGCAAGCTGTTCCGCCTCATGACGCCGGATGAGCAGCAGAGACTGTTCGAAAATACTGCCCGCGCTATGCAAGGCACGACGAAGGAAGTTCAGCTGCGTCATATCAACAACTGCTACAAGGCGGATCCCGCTTACGGCGAAGGGGTTGCCAAGGCGCTTGGCATTCCGATGAGTGAAGTGGAAGCAGCGAGCGGCCAAGGCTGATCAGGACATAATCTGATCTGGAGGATCGCTCCCGGCAGGCGGATGAGCGCCCTGGGAGCATCCCATACGCCCAAGGTTGGGGAGGAAACGAACATGTTTTCTTCCCAGCCTTTTTACGCATGTATGGGCCGAATTGGGATGATCACAGACGTTGCGGCTTGGTGCCCGTTAGTCCATCTTGCATCGGCGCGCGGGTTCGTGCAACTTGACTTGCATCGGCGCAGTGGACTATGATGACCACAGATGGACGGGAGGAAACGTCTTCCTGACCGTTCATCCGACTACATAACGCGGAGGAGGAGCATATCACGATGCAATACGTCACACTGAACAATGGTCTGAAGATGCCGCAGCTCGGTTTGGGGGTATGGCAAGTGCCGGACGATCAGGCGACCGCTGCGGTCAGCAAGGCGCTGGAAGTCGGTTATCGGCTGATTGATACAGCGATGATCTACAAAAATGAAGAGGGCGTCGGCCGGGCTATCAAGCAGTCGCAAGTGCCGCGCGAGGAACTGTTCATCACCACCAAGGTGTGGAATGGTGACCACGGCTACGACAATACGCTGCGCGCCTTCGATGAGAGCCTGAAGAGACTCGACCTGGATTACATCGATCTGTATCTGATCCATTGGCCCACTCCGATGTATGATCAATACGTTGAAACGTATAAAGCAATGGAACGCATCTACCGTGAGGGTCGGGCGAAGGCGATCGGCGTCTGCAATTTTCACATCGAGCATCTGGAGCGGCTGATGTCAGAGTGCGAAGTCGTCCCGGTCGTCAACCAGGTGGAATGCCACCCTTATCTGTCGCAGACGGAGCTTAAGGCGTTCTGCGCCAAACATAACATCTATATCGAGGCCTGGAGTCCGCTCGAACAGGGCGGCGAGGTGCTGCGCGACGAGACGATCGTGAAGATCGCGGAAGCACACGGCAGAACTCCTGCACAGGTCATCCTGCGTTGGCATCTGCAGAACGGGTCGATCGTCATCCCGAAGTCCGTCACCTCTTCCCGCATCGAGGAGAACTTCCGCGTATTTGACTTTAGCTTGTCGGATGCCGAGATGGAAGCGATCCATCGGCTGAACAAGAACCGGCGCAGAGGGTCAGATCCGAATCTCATGAACAAACGATAAGCAGAAAAGTCCGGTATTTTGTCATACTTTGCCCGCGCGGCGTGTGTTATGATGGGGAAAAACCAGAAAGAGGCGATCAGCATGAAAACCGCTATCCTGCATCCGGCCGACCAGTTGCTGATGTTCATGGAACGCATCTACAGATACGGCATGACGACGACGTCCGGCGGCAATCTGTCGATCAGGGATGCAAACGGAGACATCTGGATCACCCCCGCAGGCATCGACAAGGGCGAATTGACAAGAGCCGACATGGTATGTGTGAAAGCGGACGGCACGATCGTGGGCAATCACCGCCCGTCGAGCGAGTATCCGTTTCACGCCTTGATCTACAAGACGAGGCCGGATCTCCGCGCGATCGTGCATGCGCATCCTCCGGCGCTCGTCTCCTTCAGCATCGTCCGCAAGATTCCGGATACGCGGCTGCTGCCGAATGAACGTCAGCTGTGCGGTGAGATTGGCATGGCTGAGTATGCGCTCCCGGGAAGCGAGCAACTCGGACAGAATATCGCCGATGTATTTGCCCGCGGCATCAACACCGTTATGCTGGAGAACCATGGGGTCGTGGTGGGGGAGAAGGATCTGTTCGAGGCGTTTCAGGTATTTGAGACACTCGATTATTGCGCTCGTCTGGAGATCGAAGCATCCCGTTACGGTCAGCCGATCATGCTGACGGATGAGGATTATGAAGTGGTCAGAAGCAAGGGTGAGGTTCCCATCGAGGAATATGAACCGGGCGGCATTCCGACGGATGAGCGGGGACTGCGCAGAGACATGATCAAGTTCATCCGCCGCGCTTATGACCAGAGGCTGTTCACCAGCACGCAGGGAACGTTCTCGCACCGGCTCGACGGCACCAACTTCCTGATCACGCCGAACGGCGTGGACCGCAAGCTGATGGAAGCGGAAGATCTGATCGCGATCCGGGAAGGAAAGAAACCGCGCGGCACGGTGCCGAGCAAATCCTGGTTGCTCCATCAGGAGATCTATAAGCAACATCCGCATGTACAGTCGATCATCATAGCCCATCCGCCGAATATCATGACCTTCGCGGTGATGGACATGGTGTTTGATTCGCGCACGATTCCGGAGAGTTATATCCTGCTGCGCGGCACGCCGAAGCTGCCGTTTAACGCTGTGTACAACAAGCCTGCGGAGACGGCTGAGATCTTCAAGCCGCATACGCCAATCGCCCTCGTGGAGAACAACTGCCTCATCGTGACCGGCCAGAGCTTGCTCAACGCGTTCGACCGTCTGGAGGTTGCGGAATACAGCGCGAAGTCGATCCTGATGGCGCGAGCGCTTGGCGATATCGTGCATATCGACATGGACCGCATCCGCGATCTGGAACGGGCTTTCAAGCTGGAGCCAGCTCCGGAACAGTAAAAGGTGTTGGGACGATGACAGCTGTCTACGTCCCAACACCTTTTATCGGTCTTATAGAAAGTATAACTTCCCATACATTCTCGTAAGACATAAGAAATACTAAGCTGCCACCGGCGTCCTAAAGGACTTGGCGCCAGCCAAGTATTTCTTTATATGGCGTGCCCAGCCAAGCACGCATCTTCTAGCCGGTGAAAGTCCGGCCACGGGAAGGGCCAAGCCCCCGTGTAGCCAGGATACCTGCGTAGTGGAGAAATCTGTGCGCAGAAGCGTATCGACGAAAGTACCTGTCAGAGACGGGGTGAGCAACATACCAGGCCGTAACATGAAGTGAATCCTGCCGCGTCGTCAAAAAGGCCTCGCATGAGGGGAAAGAGGAAGTCGAGTCTCGCGTACTTGGATGAAGTCCATGGAAGCATGCCTGGAACTTGGAGCGGCAGCGTAGAATCCTCCGGCGTAGAGGGAGCGGCATGGTATGAAAGAGGATGCAGTGAACTGGGGAGACCCTCCCCTGCACGGAACCGTCAGGAACCGTAAAGAGGCGCTCTATAAGCCCCGAAGGTGAAGTGAGCAGTCTGCAGGAAGTGAGTCCGAGGGGCTCATAGTACCGGGGAACGCAGGACAACACAACCTGCGGGAGGGAAGGAGCCCTGCTTTGTTCATGTTTCTCAAGGAGGTACGAGTCAGTAAATGCCATAAGGCTAACAACACCAAAGGAAAAGGTTCAACAACTCCAGGAGAAACCAGGTCATGCGGCCAAGGAAAGCAAGAAGCGAAGATTTCACGCACGATATGACAAGGTCTGCCGGCTGGACATCTTATGGGAAGCATGGCGGAGAGTCCGGGCGAATAAAGGCTCGGCGGGAGTGGACGGGCAGACACTGGCAGACATCGAATTATGGACTCAAAACGCTCTTGTAATCTGCATGCCCATGAATGACGAACATCGGACAGCCGTATGAGGGAAAACTCACGTACGGTTTGATGAGGAGGAGCTGGGCTCCGCCCAGCTTTTCACTCTAGCGCCAACAGCAGCCATCGATGACGATCTCCAAACAACCGCTTCGCCTCGCGCAATCCCGGGTTCAAAGCTGCTCGATGATGTCCGAGGCGATCACGCTCGCCATGTTGCCGCGCTTCTGTGCGGCCAGATCGCCTGCCAGGCCATGCTTCCACGTGCCGAAAGCAGCGGCCTGCTCCACCGACCAGCCTTGTGCCAGCAGGCTGCCGATGATGCCGGTCAGCACATCGCCAGAGCCGCCTGTAGCCATACCTGGATTGCCGGTTGTATTCACATAAGCGGTACCGTCCGGGCAGGCGACAATCGAGGCTGCCCCCTTCAGTACGACGTATACTCCGTGCTTTGCCGCGTATTCGCGGGCAATGCCAAGCCTGTCCTGCTGAATCTGGACAGTGGTCAGGCCGGTCAGCCGGGCCATTTCGCCGGGATGAGGCGTGAGGATCGCCGGAGCTTCGTCCGGTCGTCTAGGCCAGCCTGCGAAGTCCGGCGCATCGGCCAGCATATTCAGCGCATCGGCATCAAGCACCAGGGGCAGCTTCGCTTCGCTGCTCAACTCCCAGATTCTTCGCAGCCAAGCGCTGTCGTTAGGGAAGCGGCCAAGCCCCGGACCGACCGCAAGGGTATCGCGGTTGATGAATAATCTGACCAGCTCTTCAGCCGAATCCTCCGCCCATCCGCCGTTTTCACTGCCGGACACAGGCGACAGCATCAGTTCGGGTACGCAGCCGATTACTTGGCTTGCCAGCGCCGACGGCAACGCCCAGGTGACGAGGCCGCATCCGGCACGGAGCGCGGCGCTGGCACACAGCAAGCCGGCGCCGGACATGGTCAGTGTTCCGGCAACGACCAGCAGATGGCCATAGGTGCCTTTATGCGTATCCGCTTGTCTGGACTGAGCGGGATCAAGCTTTAGCCTGCGGCGGATCGTTCGCTCGTCCAGCAGATACGTGCGAACCCCTTCCTCCTGGGCCAGATGCTCGGGGATGCAGATCGGCGCTGTCGTGACGATACCGGCAACATCCTTGCCCGGATATTGGACGAGGCCGAGCTTGCTGAAGGCGAAAGTTACGGTTTGTGCAGCGCGAATCGTTGGCTCGTACACTTTGCCGGTATCCGCATCGAGGCCGCTCGGGATGTCTACCGCGACGATCGGAAGTCCGCTGCCGTTTGCTTCGCGGATGACCGAGGCGTAAGGCTCCCGCGGCGCTCCTGAAGTACCTGTGCCGAGCAGCGCATCGATGATTCCATCATATCGGTGCCAAGGGGTAGATCCTGGTGCAAAGACATGGACGGTGATCCCGAAGCAGCGGGCTGCCTTTAGTTGAAGAGCGGCATCAGGGCCGAGCTGTTCAGGCGGTGTGGCGAGGATGATCTCGCAGTTGTAGCCAGCTTCGGTCAGTTGACGGGCGGCGGCAATGCCGTCTCCGCCGTTATTGCCTTTACCCGCGAGAACGAGCCACCGCTTCATCGATCGATCTTCGAGATCCATGCGGATGACGGCTTCGGCAACGGCGCGAGCCGCATTTTCCATCAGGACGAGTGAGGGCAGACCGGAGTCGGACATCGCCCGGGCTTCCAGCTTCCGCATCTGTTCAGCTGTAACGAGATACACAGTCGCACTCTCCTTCCGTTTTCGATGCTTGTCCAGCCATATTTCCAACACTTATGTGCGACTGGCTGAAATCAGCATCGCTTGTTCTCCGTTCCGGTTGCCGATCCAACCGCTATTAGCCGCACACAGATTGCATTACCTGGTTATAAACACGGTTATGGCTTGCTCTGTCTCACCTGGTCGTCGCCTGTCTTCAACTGCTTCGGTCGCGCTTCTTCACGATCGCCACCGTACAGCGGGAGACGCAGATAAGCCGATCCTGTTCGTCGGTGATCCGGATATCCCAGACCATCGAGGTTCTGCCCTTGTGCAGCGGAACTGCCGTTGCCGTCACTGTACCTGAGGTTGCGCTGCGCACATGGTTGGCGTTGATCTCCATGCCGAAGGACATCTCCGTCTCGTGATCGATCTGCAGATACGTGCCCAGACTGGCTGCGGTTTCGGCCAGCACGACGGATGCTCCGCCATGCAGCACGCCCATCGGTTGCTTCGTGCGCTCGTCGACGGGCATCGTGCAGACAACCCGGTCAGCATCCGCATGTACCACCTGTATGCCCAACGCCTCCATGATCGTACCTCGAGTATCCATATGGCCCACCTCAATATTCTAAAGTATGAAAAGAAGATGAAAACACCGCGAACGACTTATATCTGAAATGATGAATCGGCCAAACACCGTGACATGACTCACAGTTGAATCGAAGGCAGCACCGCGAAGCGACGCACTTCTGAAATAATTGCACTACCAAACGACCAGACAGAGTCCCCGTAAGCTGTTTGATGCATCATATTATGAAATCAAGAATGAAATACCGATAAGTCCTGGGTGCTGATTTCGTCAGATCGATGTCTTGCCCATAGAATCGTTAAACCGATCTCGTCAGAAGGTCAAATTGCTGATATATCCAATGATGAGCCCAACCGTCAACAGCAGGCCGAAAATGGTATTGAGCTGGGCGGTCGCTTTCATCGCCGGCATCATCTCAAACGCAAGCGACTTGCCCCGGAACAGTTTCACCGCCTGGGCAGCCTTCGGAATGCTGAGCAGAACGAGCAGCGACCATGGAGTCACGACGCCTAGAGTAACAAGTGCAACGATGAGCAGGAATGCCACGGCGAAAATCGAAGCGAGCAAGTTGATCGCGCGCGGCCGGCCGAGCAGGATGGCCAGCGTCTTGCGGCCGTGCTCCTTGTCTCCGTCGAGGTCGCGGATATTGTTCGACAGATTGATCGCCCCGATGAGGAGGCCGATGCTGAGCGAGACATAGAAGTAGTCCATCGTCAGATGGCCGGTCTGAATATAATAGGTAATCATAATAATGACGGGACCCATGAAAAAGCCGGAGAACAATTCACCGAGCGGCGTTGAAGCGATCGGCAGCGGTCCGGCGTTGTACAGGTAGCCGACGAGCATCGAGACGACACCGGCAGCGGCAACCCACCAGGAGCTCTCCATACAGATATAGACGCCGATCAGGACCGATATGCCATAGAAAGCGATGGCCAGGTTGCGAACGGTGGCCGGAGCCACTCCATCGCGGACGATCGTGCCGCCGATGCCCACGGAATCCTTCGTATCCAGACCTCTTATATAATCGTAATATTCGTTGAACATATTGGTGGCCGCCTGGATCAGCAGCGATGCCAGCAGCATGGCCAGGAACAGAGGGATGCGGAGCTGATGGTCGAATAGCGCCATGGCCGATCCGATAAACACCGGGACAAATGATGCGGTCAGCGTATGTGGCCTCATGAGGCGCCACCATACGTTCGAAGCGGGTTTTGTTTGCAGTTCGATTTGCATGACGTGCTTCCATCCTTATCTTATATGTTATGGGCACACAATAACCCAAGTTAAGTGTAGGGGATGAGCGGGGAAGTGTCAACGCTCGGCGGGCTTCCACAAGTTGACGTTCCGATGGCAGGGGTGTATTCTTAATACAGATTTTGTGCTCAAGGTTAGGACAAGGGTGAATATACGTGGCTTACGGCTGGATACATGATCATTTACGGATATTGGCAGATGAGGGCAGGCAACAGGCATTCCACGCAGACAGAGCCGTGCTCGTCAGCACGGTGTTTGAGGTGCGCAGGACGCATTTGCCGTCCCTTTTTTCATATGAGCTAGACAGGTTCTCCGGGAACCGTTTTTTTTGGTCGGAACCAGGACGCAGGTTGGCCCTCGCCGGGCTCGGCTCTGCGCTGCAGATCGAAGCGGACGATGCTGCACAGCGATTCCGGCAAGTTGAGCTGAAGTGGCGGGAAGTGATCGACGGTTGCATCCTTCAGGGAGAGGTTCCGGACCATACAGGCCCGCATCTGTTCGGCGGCTTCTCATTCGATCCGTTGAATGAAACATCGGAGGAATGGCAGAGTTATCCGCATACGAGGTTCGTCCTGCCGGAGATCATGTGGACGGAATACCAGGGACGAACCTGGGTGACTTTCAACAAGATGATCTCATTGGATGAGCAAGCGCACGCAGATCTGACATGGGATGATCGCCTGCGCATCATCGAGCAGCTCGAGGGCGCGGCTCAAGAAATTCCCGCAGCTGTTGAAGCGGAACATATATATAAGGAAGAAATTGCACCGACCGAGTGGATGAATGTGGTGGAACGGGCTGCAGCATCCATCCGTGCCGGTGAGATGCGGAAGGTCGTGCTCGCCAGGCAGATGAAGCTGTACGCGGATCGCCCGTTTGATGTGCGTGAGATCCTGTGCCGGTTGCTTCGCGAGCAGAACAATACCTATGTATTCGCGATCGAGTCTGGATCGGACTGCTTCGTCGGCGCGACTCCGGAGAGGCTGATCGAGAGCAAGGACGGACTGTTCCGTACTCTGTCGCTCGCCGGTACGATCGGACGCGGCCGAACGGAAGAAGAGGATCGGCGGTATGGCGAGTTTCTGTTCCACGACGAGAAAAATCTGCATGAGCACGCACTCGCTGTCGAGATGATCAAGGAAGCGATGCTTGAGCTGTGCGATAACGTGGAGCTGCCGGATGCGCCGATCCTCTATCGCCTGAAGGATGTGCAGCATCTGCTCACGCCAATATCCGGACGGGCTCGGGAAGGCGTCACGCTGTTGCAGGCGATTGAGGCGCTTCATCCGACGCCGGCACTGGGCGGCATGCCGCGCGAGGCGGCGATCGAGGCGATCCGCGAGCTGGAACGCATGGACCGGGGCTGGTATGCGGCTCCGATCGGCTGGCTGAACCTGCGGATGGATGGAGAGTTCGCCGCTGCGATTCGCTCTGCGCTTATCAGAGGCAAGGAAGCCTCGCTGTATGCAGGCTGCGGCATCGTTGGCGACTCGGCAGCGATGAGCGAATATCAGGAAACGGCGCTCAAGTTCAGGCCGATGCTGTCTGCGCTTGGGGCATTGGATTCGGAACCTGCATCCTGATGGAGAGGAGAGAGTTTCATGACAGAAGGACCTACCTTATATCTTGGCGCGTTCGTCGATGAGCTCGTGCGTTCCGGACTTCGTCATATCGTGATCAGTCCCGGTTCACGTTCCACCCCGATTGCGGTACTGGCAGCAGAGCATCCTCAGCTCCGCGTATGGATGCATGTGGACGAGCGGTCTGCGGCTTTCTTCGCCCTTGGTCTGGCCAAGGCAAGGCGCGAGCCGGCAGCCCTGCTCTGCACGTCGGGCACCGCTGCTGCCAACTATGCACCTGCCGTTGCCGAGGCGTATGTGGCGCGCGTGCCGCTCGTCGTGCTGACTGCGGACCGGCCGCATGAGCTGCGCGATGTCGGGGCGCCGCAGACGATCCAGCAGATCGGACTGTATGGCGATCATGTCAAATGGTTCATGGAGATGCCGATTCCGGAATCGGACGAGCATATGCTGAAGCACGCGCGCTTCTGCGCGTCACGCGCCGTGATCGAGGCATGGCGCAAGCCGTGCGGGCCGGTGCATCTGAACTTCCCGCTGCGCGAGCCGCTGCTGCCGGATCTTGAGCATCCGCAGCTGTTCAGCGGCGGACGTGATGATGGCCGGGCTTACGTGGCGGCTCCTGCAGCGCATGCCCAACTGGACTGCTCGTCGCTCGAAAGGTTGGCGAGTGAGCTTGCGGCATCGAAGCGCGGGATCATCGTCTGCGGCCCGATCGATGATCCTGGGCTGGCTGATGCGGCATCAGAGCTGGCTGCGTTGCTCGGGTATCCGATGCTTGCGGACCCGCTGTCTCCGTTAAGAGGCGGTCACCATCACCGTGATGTGATCGTGGACGCGTATGATGCCTTCCTGCGCGATGAGCGTACGGCAGCCGGCCTTGTGCCGGACGTGATCATCCGCGTGGGGGCGATGCCGGTCTCGAAGCCGCTTCTCCAATACATCAATCGACATAGGAAGAGCCGCATGATCGTCGTTGATGAGGGAGGCTGGCGCGATCCGACGCTGTTGGCTTCGGACATGGTGTTCGCCGAGGCCGGTGAGCTGTGCCGCAGCCTGACGAAGCTGTTGGCAGAGCGGGAAGCAGCGCGGGACGGTGATTGGCTGAGCTGCTGGCAACGGCTGAACCGCGAAACGAGGCTGGCGCTGGAGCAAGGCATCGAGCAGGCGGAAAAGCTGTTCGAGGGGCGCATCTTCATCGAATTGCAGCAGCTCCTGCCTGACAACACCGTGCTGTTCGTCGGCAACTCGATGCCGATCCGCGATCTCGATACGTTCTTCGCGGCATGCGAGAAGCGCATCCGCATCGCCGGGAACCGCGGTGCGAATGGCATCGACGGCCTCATCTCAACGGCGCTTGGCTACAGCGCAGCCGGGGAACGGACGGTGCTCGTGCTGGGCGATCTGTCGTTCTATCACGATATGAACGGGCTGCTCGCCGCCAAGCTGCACGGGCTGCCAATCACGATCATCGTTGTGAACAACGATGGCGGCGGGATCTTCTCCTTCCTGCCGCAGGCGAGCCTGAAGCGGCATTATGAGGAACTGTTCGGCACGCCGATTGGCCTCGATTACGCTCATGCCGCAGCCATGTACGGCGGCAAGTTCACGCGGGTCGATTCCTGGGAAGCGTTCCGCGCTGCGGTGCCGCAAGCAATGGATGAAGGCGGCCTGCAGGTGATCGAGGTGCGCACGGAGCGCTGGTCGAATGTCGAGCAGCATCGGCGCATCTGGCAGCTTATGTACGCCCGGCTGGCCGAACTGGATCTGTCCGTACAGCAGCAACAGGCACTTAGTTGGAAAACATCCAATTATTTTTGAACGAAAGCCGGCTATAACCCGGATGAATTGGATTTCATCCAACTATTTTCGGCACCAAGATCGAATTTCCGGATTTTCAGGAAAATAGTTGGATGTTTTCCAATTATATGTACAAATTAAGCGATCTTCGCCTGGATTAGTGGGATGTTTTCCAATTATTATGCAGCAACGTATTCAGGAGAGTGAACACATGCGGATTCAGGTGAACGGAGTTCATTATCATGTGGAGACGGCAGGCGAAGGTTCGGCATTCCTCCTGCTGCATGGCTTCACAGGCAGCGCCGCCACCTGGCGCACCTTCCTGCCGTCATGGAGCAGGCGGTTTCGCGTTATCGCCATCGATTGCCTCGGCCATGGGCAGAGCGACGCGCCTCCAGATCCAGCGCGCTACTCGACAGAGCATGCCGTCCGCGACCTGGCAGCGATGCTCGATCAGCTGCACGTCGGCCAGGCCCATCTGCTCGGTTATTCGATGGGCGGGCGGCTCGCCCTGTCCTTCGCGATGATGCTGCCAGAGCGCGTGCGCTCGCTGATCCTGGAGAGCAGCTCGCCGGGGCTGCGCACGGAGGAGGAGCGGACGGAGCGCAGGCGCAGCGACGAAGCGCTGGCAGCACGCATCGAGCGGGAAGGCATCGAGAAGTTCGTCGATTACTGGGAGAACATCCCGATGTTTCATACGATGCGCCGCTTGCCGGAGGAGGTGCGCGCCGCAATCCGCGAGCAGCGACTGGCGAGCACCGCGCAAGGTCTCGCTGGCAATCTTCGCGGCATGGGCACAGGCGCACAGCCGTCATGGTGGGAGCGACTCGACGAACTCACGATGCCCGTACAGCTGATCGTCGGCGAGCTGGACGAGAAGTTTACGGCGATCGGCAGGTACATGAGCGAGCTGATCCCGGACTGCCGGCTGGTAGAGGTGCAGGATGCGGGTCATGCGGTGCATGTGGAGCAGGCGGATTTTTTTGATACAATAGTGATGGATTTTCTAACTTCGATCGATCAGGAAAGGATGGCGTAAAAGATGTCGGTAGTACCATGGGTCAAACAGGGCAACTATGAAGATATCATCTATGAAACGTACGACGGAATCGCAAAGATCACGATCAACCGTCCGGAAGTGCGCAACGCGTTCCGGCCGAAGACGGTTATGGAAATGTACGATGCATTCATCGCTGCGCGCGACGATTCGAGCATCGGGGTGATCATCCTGACTGGAGCGGGTGACAAGGCGTTCTGCTCGGGTGGCGACCAGAAGGTGCGCGGCCACGGCGGATACGTTGGCGAAGACCAGATCCCAAGGCTGAATGTGCTTGACCTGCAACGCCTCATCCGCACGATTCCGAAGCCGGTTATTGCGATGGTGGCAGGCTATGCGATCGGCGGCGGTCATGTGTTACATATCGTGTGCGATCTGACGATTGCAGCGGACAACGCGATCTTCGGCCAAACCGGTCCAAAGGTCGGCAGCTTCGACGGCGGATATGGCGCTGGCTACCTGGCACGCATCGTCGGACATAAGAAGGCGCGCGAGATCTGGTATCTCTGCCGCCAGTACAACGCGCAGGAAGCGCTGGAGATGGGGCTGGTCAATACGGTCGTGCCGCTTGAACAACTTGAAGAGGAGACGATCAAGTGGTGCCGCGAGATCCTGGAGAAGAGCCCGACGGCGATCCGCTTCCTGAAGGCTGCATTTAACGCTGATACGGACGGCCTGGCTGGCATCCAGCAGCTCGCTGGCGATGCTACGCTGCTGTATTATACAACGGATGAAGCGAAGGAAGGCAGAGATGCGTTCAAGGAGAAGAGACGTCCGGACTTCTCGAAGTTCCCGCGTTTCCCCTGATCGACGGAAGAGACAAGGAGCGTAAGACGCATGTTGATGACGCATTGGCTGGAGAAGCGCGCGGCGCTGACGCCGGATCGCATCGCCATGATCAGCGGCGGCGAACGGCTCACCTTCGGCGAGCTGCGCGAGCGTGCCCTCGCGTTGGCGCAGCGGCTGCGCAGCCTGGGGATCGAGAAGGGCGAGCGTGTCGGCTTCCTGTGCCGCAACGGCATACACGTGGCGGAACTGATCCATGCCGTCCATTATACGGGTGCAGTGCTGGTGCCGCTGAATACGAGACTGACGGCTCATGAGCTGGCGTACCAGGTCGGGGACTGCTCATGCCGACATGTGTTATACGACGAAGCGAATAGGCAGTTGGCCGGGGAACTAACCGGCCAACTGCCTGGTCTGTCTGTACGCACTATGGCGGAACTGGCGGAAGTGCCCCCGTCGGATAAGCCGCTCCTCACAACAATCGACAGCGAAGACGTGAATACGATTATGTATACGTCCGGCACGACCGGAAGGCCGAAGGGCGTGATGCTGACGTACGGCAACCACTGGGCATCGGCGATCGGTTCCGCGCTGAATCTGGGGGTGAGCGGTGACGACCTGTGGTTGGCAGCGGTGCCGATGTTCCATATCAGCGGCTTGTCGATCGTGATGCGCAGCGTCATCTACGGAATGCCGATGATGATTCATGAGAAGTTCGACGAGCAGGCCGTCAACAGCGCGATCATGGAACAACGCGTAACGATCGTCTCGGTCGTCAGCAACATGCTGGCGCGCATGCTCGATCGGCTGGGTGAGGGGAGGTACCCGGCCAGCTTCCGCTGCATGCTGCTCGGCGGCGGTCCTGCGCCGTTGCCCCTCCTGCAAGCTTGTGCGGACAAAGGGATTCCGATCTATCAGACGTATGGCATGACCGAGACGGCGTCGCAGATCGTGACGCTACCGCCGGAGTACATGCTGACGAAGCTCGGCTCAGCCGGCAAGCCGCTCTTCCAGTCGGAGATCCGCATCATGAACGGTCAGACACCGGCAGCACCTGGCGAGCCCGGCGAGATTCAGGTTCGCGGTCCAAACGTCACAAGCGGCTACTGGAATCGTCCGGAAGCAACGGCGGAAGCGCTTCGAGATGGCTGGCTTGTCACCGGCGACATCGGCTATCTGGACGAGGAAGGCTTCCTCTACGTGCTTGACCGCAGGAGCGATCTGATCATCTCCGGCGGCGAGAACGTCTATCCGGCGGAGATCGAAGCGGTGCTGATCGGCCATCCGGCGGTTGCGGAAGCAGGTGTTGCCGGCATCGCCGACGAGCGCTGGGGGCAGGTGCCGGTTGCCTACGTCAAGCTGGCCGAGGGAGAGGCGGTTACGGAGGAAGAGCTCCGCGATTACTGCCGGACGAGGCTGGCCAGATACAAGCTCCCGGCCCGCATCCGCTTCGTCGAGGCGCTGCCGCGCAACGCTGCCGGCAAGCTGCTGAGGCGTGAGCTGCCGAAGCTGCAGGGAACGGAAGGTTCGGAAGGTTCCGATGAAGGTTCCGTGTAAGGGACACAGGAGACTCTATGAAGTCGAAATCGTGCGCTTGGATTTCTAACGGACATGAGGAGACTGTCTATTAATTGTGGATAGTTGTGTTCAGTTTGGATTTTTGAGGTGTGAGGTGGCTTCAGATCGATTATTTTTTGCTTCAATGTT
>Ga0207747_1001082_pt1 | contig 22112 bp, 15 predicted proteins | sample HigsolmetaGSP11D_FD_184839 | JGI IMG/M metagenome (GOLD analysis project Ga0207747, IMG submission 184839) | High solid enriched microbial communities from the Joint BioEnergy Institute, USA - SP1-1-D (SPAdes) | ecosystem: Engineered > Bioreactor > SSF (Solid state fermentation) > Aerobic >...
CCTGGCAGTGGTGCGCCGAGCGCGACTACGTCTACTGCTACCTGTCCTACTACGGCTACAAGGCCGGCAAGGCCACCATGGACGGCTTCTGGGCCGAAATGGACAGGCTGGGCAAGGACCGAAACCCCTACCGCGCGGGGTTCCTGCAATTCGTCGGCGTCGCCGAGAGCCGCGAGCAGGCCATGCAGCTCTACAAGGAGCCGGCCGAATACTTCTACGGCCGCTGCCTGCATGTGGATCCGCGCTTCGCCTCGCCCCCCGGCTACACGACCGAAGCGACCAAGCGCGCCGGCATGCAGAGCCAGGTCGCCCGTGCCGGTGCACCCATCGGCACCAACGCCGGAGAACGCTTCCAAACGGTGCAGCGGGAGATGCAGGGCATCGTCGACGCGGGCTATATCATTATCGGCTCCCCGGACGAGGTTGCCGCGCAGTTGCGGGAGGTGGCGACCAGCCTGAATGTCGGCCACCTCATGCTGCTGATGCAGTATGGCAACATGAGCAAGCAGCTCACCCAATACAACACCAAGCTGTTTGCCGAGAGGGTCATGCCGCAGCTCCGCGACCTGTTCGCGGATTGGGAGGACCACTGGTGGCCGAAGCCGCTGGAGCAGAAGGAACGCGCGCCCCTGCCCGCCTTCACGCCCCGCATCGCCGCCGAGTAGCGGTCAGATCTTGATGCCCAGGCGCGCCAGCCGGTGCGCCTGGGCCGCATTCACCGCATGGTCCGGCAGCCGGCCTTCTGCCAGCGCCGTTACTTGCCGAACCGTATCGAAAGCCTGATGCTCGATCGCCTCTGGCGTCAGCCCGCCGATATGCGGCGTGGCGATCACCTTGGGATGCGCCGCCAGGGCCGGCGTCGGCATCTGGTCCGGCGCGCGTCCCACATCCATCGCCGCACCGGCCAGGTGCCCCGATTCCAGCGCAGCGAGCAGCGCAGCCTCATCCACCAGGTTGCCGCGGGATGGGTTCACGAAGAAGGCGCCCGGCCGCATGCGCGCAAAGGCGGCTGCGTCCATGAGGTTCTCCGTCTCCTCCGTCGCCACCGCCAGGCAGACCACGAAGTCGCTCTGCGCCAGCAGCTCCGGCAGCGGCAAATGCACCAGCCGCGCATCCTCCGGCTGCGCATAGGGATCCGTCACCAGCACCTTCATGCCGAGTGCCAGACCGAGCCCCGCCAGGTAGCGGCCGATTGCCCCATATCCGATGATGCCGAGCGTGCTGCCGGCCAGTTGCCGGCCCATACGTGCCTTTGGCACTTCGCGGCGATGATAGCTGGCCGCCGCGGCCCCCACGCCACGCGCAAGGTCCACCATCATCCCCAGCACGAGTTCCGCGACCGAAGGGATGAAGCCCGGCGTCGCCCGCGTCACCAGCACGCCCTGGGCACTGGCGGCTGTCACGTCGATATTGCGGATGTCTACCGCGCAGCGCAGGAAGGCGACCAGATCGGGCGCATTCTCGAAGGTCGCCGCCTCCCCTGGCGATTGCCGATAGGAGACGATGGCTTGGCAGCCTCGGGCCGCTTCCGCCAGTTCCTTCCCGGCCAGATGTCGGCCGCTGCCGTTCAGCCGCACATCGGCCACCTGGCGCAGCGCCGCGAGCGCCCGTTCGCCATAGTAATTCGCCAGCGCATCGGGGGTGTGGGTCAGGTAGACCGTCAGACGGTTGTGCATCGCCGGCCCTTGTCTTCCATCTGTTCCTCCGCTTTCCGCTGTGTCTAGACTAGCCGCAATCGGTTTCGGGAGAAGCGTCCATGGCATCGCCGGCGCCCAACAGGCCGGAAAGCCCGTGCTCCGCTATGTGATCACCCGCCTGCTGAGCGCGGCCGCGATGGCCGTCCTGGCGACACTGGTGGTGTTCCTGATCGCCAATACGGTACCCGGCGACCCGGTCCTGGCCCAGCTCGGCGACATGGCTGCCAGCAACCCGCAGACCGTGGCGGAATGGCGGGCGAAATGGGGCCTGGACCTGCCGCTCTGGCAACGTTACGGCATCTTCCTGCAAGGGGTGGTGCATGGCGATCTCGGCATCTCCATCGCCTCGCAGCGGCCGGTGCTGGACGATATCGTGCAATACGCGCCCGCGACCGTCGAGCTTGCGACTATCGCCTTCATCCTGGCACTTGGCCTTGGCATCCCGCTCGGCATCGCCGCCGCGGTATGGCGGGACAGTTGGGTGGATGCCACGGCGCGGGCGGTGTCGCTGATAGGTGTCTCCTCCCCCACCTTCTGGCTCGCCTTCGTCATGCTGGCGGTGTTCTATGGCGGCCTGCAGATCGCCCCCGGTCCGGGCCGCCTGGATCCCATTGCCTTCCCACCGGATAGCGTAACCGGCCTGTTCCTGGTGGACAGCCTGCTGGCCGGCGACTGGGAAACCTTCCGCGACGCCGCCGCGCATCTCGTGCTGCCGTCCATCGTGCTCGCCGCCGCGACCATCGGCCTCATCACCCGCACCACGCGCGCGGCGATGCTGGAGACGATGCAGCAGGATTACGTCCGAGTCTCCCGCGCCAAGGGGCTGAGGGAGCGCTTCATCATCTTCCGCCACATCCTGCCGAATGCGCTGATCCCGGTGGTGACGCTTGGCGGCCTGGCCTATGCCAACCTGCTGGCCGGCGCGGTGATGACGGAGACGGTGTTCTCCTGGCCCGGCCTTGGCCGCTACACCTTCCGAAGCGCAGCGGCGCTGGATTTCCCGGCGATCATGGGCATCACCCTGGTGGTCAGCATCTCCTACCTGCTGGTCAACCTGCTGGTTGATCTATCCTATGCACTGCTCGATCCGAGGGTGCGGCGATGAGCGGCGCCAGCATCACGATCCCGGCTGCGCCTTCCCGCAGACGTCGGATGTGGCGGCGCTACGGGCTGGCGGGGATCGGCGCCGGCATCGTGCTGGCCTGGCTTCTGGTGGCGCTGCTGGCGCCGTGGATCGCGCCGTACAATCCGGATTTCGTGGATGTGGCGAACCGGCTGCAGCCCCCCTCCGCCACGCATTGGCTGGGCACGGATGCATTGGGGCGGGACTGCTTCTCCCGCCTGCTCTGGGGGGCGCGCATCTCGCTGCTGGCGGGTTTCACCGTGGTGCTGCTGGGGGCGCTGTTCGGCACGTTCGTCGGCATGGTCGCCGCCTATGCCCGCGGCTGGGTGGATGAGGCGCTGATGCGCCTGACCGACCTGGTCCTGTGCTTCCCGCCCATCATCCTGGCCCTGGCCATCGCCGCCGCCCTCGGCATCGGCACGAGGAACACCATCATCGCCATGCTGGTGGTGTGGTGGCCGAAATTCGCCCGACTGGCCCGCGCCCTGGCGCTGGTGCAGCGCGGCCAGGAATATGTCGAGGCCGCGGTGGTGCTGGGCCTGAAGCCCGCGCGCATCCTGGGGCGTCATATCGTGCCCAATGCCATCGGCCCGCTGGTGGTGCTGGTGACGCTGGATGTGGGCAACGCCATCATCACCTTCGCCGGCCTGTCCTTCCTCGGCCTCGGCGTGGTGCCACCTACCCCGGAATGGGGTGCCATGGTCGCCGAGGGGCGGGAACTGGTCGAGCAATGGTGGGTCGCCACCTTCCCCGGCCTTGCCATCCTCAGCATCGTGCTTGGCTTCAACTTCCTGGGCGATGGCGTGCGCGACTGGCTGGATCCGAAGGCACGCAGCCGGTGAAGGACAAGCGGGCCATCACCAGTAACCCTGACGCACCGCCTGTCCTGGAAGTCCGGGACCTGCGCACCGTCTTCCTGACCGATGCGGGTCCGGTCCGCGCCGTGGACGGCGTTTCCTTCACTGTCCGCGCCGGCGAGACGCTCGGTATCGTCGGCGAAAGCGGCAGCGGCAAAAGCGTCACCGCCCTCTCCCTGCTGCGCCTGCTGGAGGAACCGGCCCGCATCATCGGCGGCGAGGTCCGCTTCCAGGGCCGCGACGTGCTGGCCATGTCGGCGGAGGAACTGCGGGCGCTGCGCGGCGACAGCATGGCCATGGTCTTCCAGGATCCGATGACCGGCCTCAACCCGGTCATCCGTATTCTGCGCCAACTAACCGAGCACATGGTCGCCCATGGCCGGCAGACGCCACAGGTGGCGAAGCGCCGCGCCATCAGCCTGCTCGGCCGCATGGGCATCACCGCGCCGGAACGCACGGTCACCAGCTTCCCGCACCAATTCTCCGGCGGCATGCGCCAGCGCGTGATGCTTGCCATGGGCTTCGCCAACGACCCTGCCCTGCTGATTGCGGATGAGCCGACCACGGCGCTCGACGTCACGATCCAGGCGCAGATCCTGGACCTGCTGCGCGGGCTGAACGAGGATTTCGGCACCGCCATCCTGCTGATCAGCCATGATCTCGGCGTGATCGGCAATGTCTGCAAGCGCGTCGCGGTGATGTATGCTGGGGAGGTGGTGGAGGAAGCGCCGACCGCCGAGGTGCTGGCTGACCCCCGCCACCCCTACGCCTGGGCGCTGATCAACGCGGTGCCGCGCATCGACCAGCCCCTCGGCGCCGACCGCCGCCTGACCAGCATCGAGGGCGCGCCTCCCGACCCACTGAACCTTCCCACCGGCTGCCGCTTTACACCGCGCTGCCCCTTCAAGCTTGCGAAATGCGAGACGCACCATCCGCCCCTGGCGGAGGTCGCGCCCGGCCGCCTGGCCCGCTGCTGGGTGACGCAGGCAGGACAGGTGCTGCCAAGGGCGGGCGGCGCAGGCGTCCCGGCCTCGCCGCGCGAGCGGACCGAGCCGCGCCAGCCTCTCCTCTCGGTCCGCAATCTCACCAAGCACTTCCCTCTGCCCCGCGACTCGCTGTTCTCGCCGCAGCGCGTGGTGCATGCCGTCAATGGCATAGACCTTGATGTCGCGCGCGGGGAAACCCTCGGCATCGTCGGCGAGTCCGGATGCGGCAAATCCACCCTGGCGCGCCTCATCACCCGCATTCACAAGCCGACTTCGGGCAGCATCACCTTCGATGGGCAGGAGATCGCCCAGGCCTCCGCCGCCGCCATCCGCCCGCTGCGGCGGCGGATGCAGATGGTGTTCCAGGATCCCTATGCCTCCCTCAATCCTCGCATGCGCGTGGGCGACATCCTGGCCGAGCCCCTCATCGCCCATGGCCTGGCCCGCCGCGGCGCGGAGGCGCGGGAACGTGTGGCGGAGTTGCTCTCCACCGTCGGCCTCAACCCCGCCTGGGCCAGCCGCTTCCCGCACGAATTCAGCGGCGGTCAGCGCCAGCGCATTTCCATCGCCCGCGCCCTTGCGCTGCACCCCGATCTGGTCGTGGCGGATGAGCCGATCAGCGCGCTCGACGTGAACATCCAGGCGCAGATCCTGAACCTGATGCTGGACCTGCAGCAGCGGCTGGGCCTCACCTACATATTCATTGCGCATGACCTGGCGGTGGTGCGGCATCTCTGCGACCGCGTCCTGGTGCTCTATCTGGGCAAGGTCATGGAGAGCGCGCCGAGCGCCGAACTCTTCGCCCGTCCGCTCCATCCCTATACCAGCGTGCTGCTCTCCGCCGTGCCGGTCCCGGATGTCGCCGCGCAGCAGACCCGTCGGCGCGTGATCCTGCAGGGCGAGCCGCCCAGCACCCTGGCCCTGCCGACCGGCTGCCCCTTCCGCAGCCGCTGCCCGATCGCCCGCCCGATCTGCGAGACTCCCCCGCCCCTGACCGAGCACGCCCCGGGCCGCTGGGCTGCCTGTCATTTCCCGGGCGCCTTCGATCCGCAGGAGGCATCGCCCCGGCTTGGCCTGCACGGCTTGGCGTGCTGAATATCCGCCATGACCCAGCCCCTTCCCGCGATCCTCGCCCATATTGATGCCGACGCGGAGGCCGCGCGCAGCCGGCTCTGCGACTGGCTGCGCATTCCGAGCATCAGCGCCCAGCCTGCGCATGCGCAGGACTGCATCCGTGCCGCGGAATGGGTACGGGACCAGCTTGCCGCCATGGGTTTCACCGCCGGGCTGCGCCCCACGGCCGGGCATCCCGTGGTGGTCGGCCATCATCCCGGCCCCGGGCCGCAGGCGCCACAACTGCTCTTCTACGGCCATTATGACGTGCAGCCGGCCGATCCGCTGGCGCTCTGGACCTCCCCGCCCTTCGAGCCCTCCATCGTCCAGGGCCCGCACGGGCCGCGCGTGGTGGCCCGCGGCGCCGTGGACGACAAGGGCCAGACCATGATGTGGCTGGAGGCGCTGCGCGCCTGGCATACCGTGGCCGGCGGCCCGCCCTGCCGCGTGACCGTGCTGATCGAGGGCGAGGAAGAAGTCGGCAGCCCCAGCCTGGATTCCTTCCTCGCCGCCAACCGGGAAGAGCTGACGGCGGATGTCGCCGTCATCAGCGATACCGGGATGTGGGACATCAACACGCCCGCCATCACCACGCGCTTGCGCGGCCTGGTCTATGCACAGATCGACCTCTTCGCTGCGAATCGGGATCTGCACTCGGGCATCTATGGCGGCAGCGCGCTGAACCCGATCAATGCTCTCACCCGTATCCTCGGCGGGCTCCATGACGAGCAGGGCCGCGTGCAGATTCCTGGCTTCTATGACGGCATTGCTGAAATCCCGGCGCAGCAGGCGGCGGAATGGGCGGCGCTCGGCTTCGATGAGTCCGCCTTCCTCGGCGAAATCGGCCTCTCCGTCCCAGCGGGCGAGCGTGGCCGCCCCCCGCTGCAACGCCTGTGGGCCCGCCCCACCGCCGACCTGAACGGCATCTGGGGCGGCTATACCGGCGAGGGCAGCAAGACCGTCATCGCCGCGGAAGCGCATGCCAAGCTCTCCTGCCGGCTGGTGCCTGGCCAGGATCCGGCAAAGATCGCGGAGGGTATCCGCCGCTTCGTGCAGGACCGGCTGCCCGCCGATGCCCGCGCCGAGGTGACGATCTTCAGCACCACGCCGGGGATCGAGGTGCCGGCGGACAGCCCCTGGGTCCGCGCCGCCCGCACTGCGCTCACCGAGGAATATGGCCGCCCCGCCGTGCTGATCGGTAGCGGAGGCTCGATCCCGGTGGTGGAGAGCATGCGCCGCCTGCTTGGCCTGGACAGCCTGCTGGTCGGCTTCGGCCTGAATGACGACCAGGTGCACAGCCCGAACGAGAAATTCGAGCTGCGCTGCCTGCATCAGGGCACCCGCAGCCATGCGCGGATGCTGGCGGCCTTTGCGCGGCTCGGCAGATGACCACCGTCGGACGTCGGCCGCCGCATCTCCGCCGCTCCTGGCTGTTCCTGCCGGGCGCGGAGGACCATGTGCTGCGGGCGGCACCAGCGCTCGGCGCCGATGTGCTGATTCAGGAGCTTGAGGACTTCACCCCGCCAGAAAGGCGGCCGGAAGCGCGCTGCCTCTCGCCCGTCCTGCTGCCAGCCTGGCGGCAGGCGGGCCGGCTCGCCGCGTTGCGCATCAATCCGCTGGAGGATTGCGGCGCGGAGGATCTGGCCGCCGCCATGCCCGGCGCCCCGGATATCGTGATGATGTCGAAGGTGGCGCGCCCGGACCAGATTCGCGCCCTGGACGCAGAGATAACCCGGCATGAGGCCGCTCTCGGCCTGCCCATCGGCAGCATCGAGATCGTGCCCAATATCGAATCCGCTGCCGGGCTGGTGGAAACCCGCGCCATTGCTGGTGCCAGCCCGCGCGTCACCGCCTGCCTGCTGGCGGCGGAGGACATGGCCGCCGATCTCCATGCCGAGCGCAGCCTGGAGGGGCGGGAATTGGCCTATGCCCGCTCCCGCTTCCTGGTCGAATGCACCGCAGCCGGCGTAGTGGCAATCGACTGCCCCTTCACCTTCGGCGACCTTCTGGCCGCGGAAGCCGATCTACGCGCCGCCCGTGCCCTGGGCTACCGGGCAAAGAGCATCGTCAACACCAACCAAGTCGCGCTGGTGAACCGACTGCTGACGCCTGGCCCCGAGGAGGTCGCCCGCGCCCGCCGCATGGTCGAGGCCTTCACTGCCGCCCGCGCCGCCGGGGCCGATCGCGTCGAGGTGGATGGGCTTTTCGTGGAAGTGCCGACCTTCCTCGCCGCCCAGCGCCTGCTCCGCCGCGCCGAGGAACTTGCTGCCTTCACCTGAAGGGCCATTTCATCCGGATTTGCATTCCCCAGGCAGGATCAATGAACCGGCCGGATGTTCTGGTTCATGTGGAAGAAGTTCTCCGGATCGTATTTCGTCTTGATCTCCTGCAGCCGCCGGAAATTTGGTCCATAGGCGGCCGCAATCGCATCGCTGCGCTTGTCGGAGTCGAAGTAGTTCACGTAGCGCCCGGGGCCGGTGAAGGGCTGCAACGCGGCATAGGACTCCCGCGCCCAGGCGATGCAGGCATCGTTCTGGCCCGGGTCCACCCATTCCGCGAGCACGAGCATGTCGTAGCCCTCAGTGCGGTGCGGGAAGGCGGTGTCGGTCACGCCGATGCGGGTGACGGCACCGTGGAAATGCTCAAGCAGCAATTGGCCCATGGGCGTTGGGCAGCGGGCGAAGCAATCGATCATCGTCCGGATCGCCTCGTCGCTCAGGCCGGAAAGGAAGCTGGACTTCCAGTAGTTTAGCGCGCCACGTGGATACGCCGCATCCAGCATCCTGTTGACCTGGCAGTATGCCATTGGCCCAATCGCATCGAGCGCCGGCGCCCCGAACCGCCTTATCGGCCGGCCCGCATCCTCCCCCGCGGCCAGAGACCTGCAATGCCACATTACGATCGCCACCAGCTTTTCGCCCGATCCGTCCGGCGCATGGATCAGGCCGGCGAAGAGGGTGAGTTCGTCGGAGAGCGACGCCGTGACGTCGCGAAAATACCGCAGCACGTCCCCGGCCTGGCTGAACGGATAAGCGATGAGGCCGCCCGTGATGATGGGGCCGACCGGATGCAGGCGATATTCCAGGGATGCCGCCACGCCGAAATTGCCGCCGCCGCCGCGGAGCGCCCAGAAGAGATCGGCATTCTCCTCCCCGCTCGCCGTCACGATCCTGCCGTCGGCCAGCACAAGCTCCGCAGATAGAAGGTTGTCGAGGGCAAGTGCGTGCTTGCTCATCAGCCAACCGATGCCGCCACCAAGCGTCAGGCCGGCAATGCCCATGGAGGAGACCACGCCCCCCGTGGTGGCAAGGCCATGCAACTGGGTTTCACGGTTGAACTCGCCCCAGGTCAGGCCGCCCTGTGCACGGGCGGTTCGCGCATTCGGATCGACATGGATGCCCTTCATCGGCGACAGGTCGATCACCAGGCCGGCATCGACCGTCGCGCGTCCCGCTACATTGTGGCCCCCGCCGCGTACGGCGACCTCCTGCTTCTGGTCGCGTGCCAACTTCACGGCATCGGCGATATCGGCCAGGCCGCGGCAGCAGGCGATGAGTGCCGGGCGTCGGTCAATGAGCCCGTTATGCACCCTCCTGGCGTCCTCGTAGCCCGGATCGCCCGGTTGCAGAAGTTGTCCGGTGAAGGACTTTGCCAGTTCGGCGGCAGTGTCAGCCAAGGACGGCGTGGAGTTCATCTTAACCTCCCACAGGCGATGGGAAACGCCGAAGGCAAACCTGGCCGCAGATCCTCTTCATCGGCACCAGGTCGAATGTCAGGTCGTCATCATGAGGCGAATGGCGAACCGTCTGATCCCGGTAATGTCCGGCATCATGCGGCGGGCTCTCCGCGCTGCAGTCATGGCAGCCTGCGCCGCCACTCCCATCCTTCGGGCGCGGCGACAGCGGTTTTGGCCTCCGTCATCGGTCCGGGGGGTTTTCCGACGCCTGATCGTCGGCCCGCCCCGCTGTAATGGTCAAATGCAAATGCTCTCGCCCGGCAGATTCCGGCACTGCCAGACGGATTCCGGGCTGGTTCCACGGCTACCCGAGGTTGGGCGCAGTGGGAGGCAATCTGCTTCAAGACTCCGCCGCGGCCTTGCGTTCCGTTGTGAAAGCGGCCGGCTGCTCTGGATCGCCGCGCGCCAACCGCCTTCAGGGCAGCATCTTCCCCGGATTCATGATCCCCTGCGGGTCGATCGCCGCCTTGATCGCTCGCATCACATCCACCGCCACGGGATCCTTGTGCGTCGCCATGGCGTGCCGCTTGGACTGGCCGATGCCATGCTCGGCCGAGAAGCTGCCGCCGAGTTCCACCGCGATGGCATTCACCACCGCCTCGGCCTCCCCGGCGCGGGCCAGCCAGTCCTCGCGTGACATACCCTCCGGCGCCATCAGGCCCAGATGGATGTTGCCATCCCCGGCATGGCCGAGCGCCACCATCCGCCCCTCCGGCCAGCGCGCGGTCAACGCCCTTTCCACGCGCGCCAGGAATTCCGGCACGGCAGAAACCGGCACGGCCGTATCGGTGGTGATGGACGGGCCGGCGGCCCGGCCGCATTCCGGATAGTGCTCGCGGATGCGCCAGAAGGCGGCGCGATGCTCCTCATTCTCTGCCAGCACGGCATCGGTGCATTCGCCGGCCTCGACAGCGGCGGCCAGCGTATCCTCCAGCATCTCCCGCAGCGGCACGGCGGGATGCGCGGCGGCGAGTTCCACCATCACATACCAGGGGCTAGTCAGCGGCATTGGCATGCGGACGCGCTGGCCGTAGCGTTCCACGATCTCCATGCAGCGCTTCAGAATCAGTTCGTAGGCGATCACCTCCGCGCCGCTGCCCATGACGCGGGAGAGGAGCGAGAGCGCCGCTTCCGGCGAAGGCACGGCGACGAAGGCCGTCTCCACCCGCTTCAGCGCCGGCACTAGGCGCAGCGCGGCCGCGGTGATGATGCCGAGCGTCCCCTCCCCGCCCAGGAACAGGTGGCGCAGCGCGTAGCCGCTGTTGTCCTTGCGCACGCGGCGCAGGTCGTTCAGTACCCGGCCATCCGGCAGCACCACCTCCAGCCCCAGCACCAGATCCCGTGCATTGCCCCAGCGGATGGTGCGGATGCCCCCGGCATTGGTCGAGAGCGCGCCCCCCACCTGGGCCGAGCCCTGCGCCCCCCAGGAGAGCGGAAAGAGCCGATCCACCGCCGCCGCCGCCTCCTGCACCTGCTGCACGATGCAGCCGGCCTCGGCCACCAGGGAGAAGTCCCGGGCGTCCACTTCGCGGATGCGGTTCATCCGCTCCAGGCTCAGCACGACGGCGGGCGGGCCGTTCTCCTGCACCACCGCGCCGCCGCAGAGGCCCGTCCGCCCGCCGGCCGGGACGATGGCCAGGCCGAGTTCCCGGCAGGCGCGCACCGCGGCCGAGACCTCCTCCACCGTCCCCGGCCGCAGCACCGCCTGCGGAGTGCCGCGATAGGCTCCGCGCCAGTCCACCGCATAGGGCGCAATATCGGCGGGATCGCGCAGGCAGTTCCGGGGGCCGATGGCCTCGGCCAGCAAGTCGAGAGGGCTCATGCTGCGCAGTTTCCGCCGCACCCGCTGCCGCTTCAACCCCCCTGGCCGGGCTAGGCCGCCGGGCCTAGCCTGGGTGGATCATTGCGGAGGAGACGGGCATGGGCGATGTGCTCCCGGAAAGCGCGGATTATGTCGTGATCGGTGCCGGCTCGGCCGGTTGCGCGGTGGCGGCGCGCCTCTCCGAGGATCCCTCTGTCCAGGTGGTGCTGCTGGAGGCCGGGGCGCGGGACTGGAATCCCTGGCTGCACGTGCCGATCGGCTATGCCTTCACCATGTTCCACCCCACCCTGTCCTGGAACCTGGAGACGGAGCCCGAGCCGGAACTGGGGGGGCGCCGCATCCCCTGGCCGCGCGGCCGGGTGCTGGGTGGCTCCTCCGCCATCAACGGGCTGCTCTATGTGCGCGGCCAGCAGGCGGATTACGACCACTGGCGGCAGCTCGGCTGTACCGGCTGGTCCTTCGAGGACGTGCTGCCCTATTTCAAGCGGGCCGAGGACCAGGAGCGAGGTGCGGATGCGCTGCATGGCGTGGGCGGCCCGCTCGCCGTCAGCGACCTGCGCGACCGCAACCCGCTGGCACTCGCCTTCATTGAGGCCGCGGTGGAACTCGGCTTCCCGCGCAATCCGGACTTCAACGGCCCAACCCAGGAAGGCGCCGGCTTCTACCAGGTGACGGCGCGCGGCGGCTGGCGATGCAGCGCCGCCAAGGCCTATCTGCGCCCCGCAGCGAAGCGGCCGAACCTGGCGGTGGTCACCGGGGCGCACAGCACCGGCCTGGTAATGGAGGGCCGCCGCGCGGCCGGGGTGAAGGTGAGGCGCAACGGCGCCAACCTGACCGTGCGGGCAAGGCGGGAGGTGATCCTCTGCGGCGGGGCCATTGCATCTCCGCATCTGCTTCTGCTCTCCGGCATCGGCCCGGCGGCGCATCTGCAGGAGATGGGCATCCCGGTGGTGCATGACCTGCCCCAGGTCGGACGCAACCTGCAGGACCATTTCCAGGCGCGGCTGGCCTATCGGGTGAACCGGCCGGTCTCGCTGAACACGCGGAGGCACAGCCTGCTCGGCCAGTTCCTGATGGGCGCGGAATTCGTGCTGCGCCGCACCGGGCCGCTGACGGTCAGCGCCGGCACGGCGGGGCTCTTCGCCCGCGTGATGCCGGGCAGCGAGACGCCGGATGTGCAGTACCATTTCCTGCCCTTCAGCGCCGACAAGGGGATGCAGACCCTGCACCCCTTCCCCGGCATGACCATCAGCGCCTGCCAGTTGCGGCCGGAGAGCCGCGGCACCATCACCCTGGCCAGCCCCGACCCGCATGCCAAGGCGCTCATTCGGGCAAATTATCTCTCCACCGAAACCGACCGGCGCTGCATGATCGAGGGCGTCAAGCTCGCCCGCCGCCTCGCCCGGACCCGTGCCATGTCCGCCTGGGTGGAAGCCGAGGTCATCCCCGGCGATGCTGCGGCGACGGACGAGGACATCCTCGCCTTCATCCGCCAGACGGGCGGCACGATCTACCACCCCTCCGGTACCTGCCGCATGGGCGGCGATGCGGAGAGCGTGGTGGATCCCGCGCTGCGGGTGCGGGGCATTGAGGGGCTGCGCGTGGCCGATGCCTCCATTATGCCCACGGTCGTCTCCGGCAACACCAATGCCGCCTGCATCATGATCGGCGAGAAATGCGCCGATCTGGTACGCGCGGATGCCCGGCAGAGGCTGACGGCGTAATGCCCTGATGACAAGCCGGGCCGCGCCGGCCAAAGTCCCACCACCTCATCATCGGGCTGTCCCAGCAAGGACGGATACAAAGATGCTTCGCTGCGACCTCATCATCCGTGACGCCACCCTCTTCGACGGCACTGGCGCGCCGCGCACCACCGGGGATGTCGGAGTCACCGGCGACCGCATCGTGGCCGTCGGCGATCTCAGCGGCGCCAGCGCGGACCGGGAGGTGATCGCCACCGGCAAGGCCCTCGCCCCCGGCTTCATTGATGCGCATACGCATGACGACCGCGCCGTGCTCTGCGGCCCGGAATGCCTGCGCTGCAAGTCCAGCCAGGGCGTCACCACCGTCGTCGTCGGCAATTGCGGCGTCAGCCTGGCGCCGACCCGCATGACGAAGCGTCCCATCCCGCCGCTCGACCTGCTGGGCGACGAGTCCTGGTTCACCTTCGGCAGCTTCGGCGAATACGCTCGCGCGCTGGAGAAGACGCCGCCCGCGGTGAACACCTATGCCCTGGTCGGGCATATGGCCCTCCGCGCCGGCGCCATGGGCGACGATGTCTACCGCCCCGCAAAGGATGCGGAGATTGAGCGCATGCGCAAGCAGGTGGCGGAGGCGCTGGCGGAGGGGGCCTCCGGCTTCTCCACCGGCCTCTACTACAAGCCCAACATGCATGCGACGACCGAGGAGGTGATCGCGGTGGCGGAGCCGCTACGCGCCGCCGGCGGCATCTATGTCACGCATATGCGTGACGAGGCGGACCGCGTCTGCGCCTCCATCGAGGAGACGCTGAAGATCGGCAAGCGGGTCGGGGTGCCGGTCTGGATCAGCCACCATAAGTGCTCGATGCCGGAAAATTACGGCCGCAGCGTGCAGACCTTGGCGCTGATCGAGGCGGCGGCGTCCATGCAGGAAGTCGCCTTCGATATGTATCCCTACCCCGCCGGCTCCACCGTGCTGATGCCGGACCGGTTGCGGGAGGATTGCCGCGTCATCGTCACTTGGTCCATCCCGCATCCGGAGATGGCGGGCAAGGATCTGGCCGATGTCGCCCGCGGCTGGAACACCGATATCCGCACCGCCGCCGAGAAGCTGCTGCCCGCCGGCGCCATCACCTTCCAGATGGATGAGGAGGATGTCCGCCGCATCATGGCGCATCCGCTCAGCACCATCGGCTCGGACGGGATTCCGCATGATGCGCATCCGCATCCGCGCCTCTGGGGCACCTTCCCGCGCGTGCTTGGTCTCTACAGCCGCCAGCTCGGCCTGCTGGACATGGAAACCGCCATCCACAAGATGACCGGCCGCACCGCCGCGATCTTCGGCATGACGGATCGCGGCGTGCTGCGCCCCGGCGCCTATGCCGATCTGGTGCTGTTCGATCCGCACCGCATCATCGACCGCGCCACCTTCGAGGAGCCCACCCTGCCGGCCGAGGGCATCGAGGAAGTCTGGGCCAACGGCGTGCCAACCTACCGCGCCGGCGAGGGCATGACCGGGGAAAGGCCCGGCCGCCTCATCCGCCGCCACCGCCCCTGAGACGAAGGAAGTACCAGCCTTATGCCGACCGCCGCCGAGCGCATCGTCGAATTCCTGGCCGCGCAGGGCATCGACCGCGCCTTCTGTGTTCCGGGCGAGAGCTACATCGCCCTGCTCGACGCCCTGCATGGGCATGACAGGATCGACCTCGTCACCTGCCGCAGCGAAGGCGGCGCCGGCTTCATGGCGGTGGCCGATGCGAAGCTGACGCACCGGCCGGGCGTGGTGCTGGTCTCCCGCGGCCCCGGCGCCTGCAATGCCAGCATCGCCGTGCACACGGCGGAGCAGGATGCGGTGCCGCTGATCCTGCTGGTCGGCCAGGTGGAGCGGCGCGACCTGCGTCGCAACGCCTTCCAGGAGATCGACTACGCCAACATGTTCCGCGGCGTGGCGAAATGGGTGGGCGAGGCCACGGATCCGGACCAGGTGCCGGAGCTGATCGCCCGCGCCTATGCCATGGCCATGGGCGGCGTGCCTGGCCCTGTGGTGCTGTCGCTGCCCGAGGATGTGCTGGCCATGGAGTGCGCCGCGCCGCCGGTCCCGGCCACCCTGCCGGGCGCCCTGCCGCCCTCCCCGGCCGATGCGGCGCGTCTCGCGGCGATGCTGCGCGGTGCGGAGCGGCCGATCCTGCTCGCCGGCCATGCCTTCGACTCAGCGGGCGGGCGGGAGGCGCTGCTGGGCTTCGCGGAGGCATGGCAGTTGCCGGTCGCCGTCTCCTTCCGACGGCAGGACCTGTTTCCCAACACCCATCCGCTCTATGCCGGCGATCTCGGGTTGCGGAACCCCGATGCGCAGCGCGCAGCCTTCGCCGAGGCCGATCTGGTGCTGGCGCTGGGCACCCGGCTGACCGACATCACCACCCAGGGCTGGACCTGGCCTGCCCCCGGACAGCGCCTGGTGCATGTCTGCGCCGAGCCGCGCTTCCTCGGCTGGCAGTTCCCGGCGGAACTCGCCATCGCCGCCGATGCCCGCGCCACCATTGCCGCGCTCGCCGGCGAGACGCCCGCCGCCCCGGCCGGACGCAAGGCCTGGAATGCCCGCCTGCGCGCCATTCACCTCGCCGATTGCGAGGTGATCCCCCGCCGCTTCCCGGACGGCATCGCATTTGCCGAAGTCGCCAGGCTGGTGGAGCGCGTGGCGGCGCCGGATGCGATCGTCACGCTGGATGCCGGCACCTTCGGCGCGCCCTTCTACCGCAAGGCCGCCTGGGTGCCACCGCAGCGGCTGCTGGCGCCCGTCTCCGGTGCCATGGGCTTCGGCATGCCGGCGGCGGTAGCGGCGGCGTTGCGTTATCCGGACCGGCAGGTGATCTGCGCCCTCGGCGATGGCGGCGCGCTGATGACAGGCGGAGAGCTTGCGGTGGCGGTCGCGCGCGGCGTGCCGGTGAAGCTGCTCCTCTCGGAAAACGGCAGCTATGCCAGCATCCGCATCCATCAGGAGCGGGCGCATCCCGGCCGGGTCTCCGGCACCACGCTGGAGAACCCTGATTTCCTCCGCTGGTGCTCGGCCTTCCGCGTGCCGGTGCTGGCGGTGGAGAGCGAGGCGGACCTGCCGAAGCTGGAGGAGGCGCTGCGCGCGCCTGGGCCGATGGCGGCGGTAATCCGCACCTCGCTGCAGGCGGTGCTGCCGGCGCGGTGAAGCTCAGCCGGCCAGGAACTCGCTGACCAGCGCCACCTGCACCGCGTCCATCAGCGCCGGCGCGTGGCCGCAGCCCGCGATTTCTTCCAGCCGGACCTGCGGCCGCGTGGCCATCTCCCGCGCCGTCTCGGCCGGCAGCAGGTCGCTTTCGGCCCCACGGATCAGCAGGGTCGGCGCGGTGACGCGCCCCCAGAAGGCGGAAAGATCCATCGCCTCCGGCTCCGCGGCCCGCATCGGAAGGGCGATGGCAGGATCGTAATGCAGCACCAGGCCGGAGCCGGAGGCCGCCGGGCGGGCGGACGTCTCGGCCAGATGCCGCCAATCGGCATCGGCCAGCGGGCCGAAGGGCGCGTGGACCTGCCGCAGATAGGCCTCAAGCGCCGGCAGATCGGCGAAGGCGGCCGGCATCTCGCCCAGATAGTTGCGGATGCGGGCGATCGCCGCCTGCGGGACGTGGCTGCCGATATCGTTCAGCACCAGGCGGCGGACCGGATTGCCCGGCAGCGCCGCCGCCACCATGCCGCAGATGCCGCCGAGGGAGGTGCCGACCCAATCCACCGGCCCATCCAGCCGCGCCAGCAGATGCGACAGCGCCGTCATATAGGTCGGCGGAATGTAGAGGGCCGGGTCCGGCAGCCAGTCACTGGCGCCGCGCCCGGGCAGGTCCGGGCAAAGCACCCGCCGCCCCTGCTCCGCCAGCGCCCGCGCCAGCATGTCGAAATCCCGTCCCGTGCGGGTCAGGCCATGGACGCAGAGGACCGGCGCGCCGTCCTCCGGCCCCCATTCCCACCAGCGCAGGGTGAAGAAGCCGGGCGCCAGCAGGTAGCGCAGGGCGCCCTGGCGCATGGTCAGACGATCCCCTTCGCCTTGAGCTCGGCGATCTCCGCCTCACTCATGCCGAGCATCCCGCTCAGCACCTCCTGCGTATGCTCGCCCAGCACCGGCGGCGGGCTACGGTATTCCGGCGGCGTGGCGGAGAGCTTCACCGGATTGGCGATGACCTTCACCGACTGGCCACTGGCATGGGGCATCTCCACCACCATGTTGCGCGCGATCACATGCGGGTCGGCGAAGACGTCCTTCAGCGTGTTGATCGGGCCGCAGCCGATTTTCAGCGCCTCCAGCGCCTCGATCCATTCGGCGGTGGTCTTGCTCTTCATCACCGGTGTCAGCGTGTCGGTGACGAGCTGGCGGTTCTCCACGCGCTTGGGGTTGGTGGCAAAGCGCGGATCGGCCAGCAGGTGCTCCAACCCGAAATTCTTGCAGAAGCGCTCAAAGGTCGGGTCGTTGCCCACGGCCAGGATGATGTAGCCGTCCTTGGTGGGGAATTCCTGATAGGGCGCGATATTCGGGTGCTGGTTGCCGAGCCGGGGCGGGTTCTCCCCGGTGGCCAGGTAGTTCATGCCCTGGTTGGCCAGCCAGGCGACATGCGTATCCAGCATGCCGATATCGATCTGCTGGCCCTGTCCCGTCGCGTTCCGGTGGTTCAGCGCCGCCAGGATGCCGATGCAGCCATAGAGCCCGGCGAAGAGGTCCGCCACCGGCACGCCCACCTTTTGCGGCGCGCCATTGGGCTCACCGGTCAGGGACATGACGCCGCCCATGGCCTGGATCAGCGCGTCATAGCCCGGCCGCGGCGCATAGGGCCCGGTCTGGCCGAAGCCGGTGATGGAGCAGTAGATCAGCCGCGGGTACTTCTTCGAAAGCTGCTCCCAGCCCAGCCCGTATTTCGCCAGGGCGCCGACCTTGAAGTTCTCCACCAGGATGTCGCAGCCGCCCTCCAGCAGCTTGTGGATGATCGCCTGCCCTTCCGGCTTGGCGATGTCCACTGTGACGGACTTCTTGTTCCGGTTCACGCCGACGAAATAGGCGCTTTCCTTCGTATTCGGCACGAAGGGCGGGGCGAAGCCGCGGGTGTCGTCGCCGGCCTCAGGACGCTCGATCTTGATGACCTCGGCGCCGAGGTCGCCCAGCATCTGGGTGCAGGTCGGGCCTGCCAGCACGCGCGTCAGGTCGAGCACCCGGATGCCCTTCAACGGGCCACTCGGCACCTTCTCCGTCATCTCTCACTCCTTCGGGCAACGCCTTTCCCGGCGGCGATCCGCTGGGCCATCCCGGTTCCGGGATATAGAGCCCCGCGCCATCGCGCGGAACCCGGCCCCGTTGCCAGTCCACTCCCGAAGAGTTCAAGCGCCGGCTCCGGCAGGCCGCTGCCCCGCTGCCCGCGCAGGATCAATTTGCGGATCGGAGATGGAGGCGCGCATGGAAGCGGAATCTGGCCGCTCCTGGTTGGACCGGCTCTGGGGTACGATCGCCGACCGGGGCCGCGCCTATGCGGTGGTGCCGGACAAGTCGGTCCCGCCGCTGGACAGACTGAAGCGCCTGGCCGAGGCGCTGCTCTCGGAGCGCGGCGAGGCGTCCGGCGCCGCCATTGCGCGGGAACTGCACACGGCCTTGCATGGCCTGGACGCCTCCGGCCGGGACGCGATGCTGCTTCTGCTGGCCACGGGTTTCGAGCCCGATCCGACCCGGCTGCGCGGCGCCGCCGAAGCCTGGCTGGCCGCGCCGACCAGCGAGCGGGCGATGGCCCTTGCCGCCGCCGCCGAGCCGCCCCGGCAGGAATTACTGCGCCGGATGAACATGCCGCCCGGCGGCACCGCGGCGCTGGTGGCGATGCGGCGGGAGGTGCTGGCGCGGCTGCCGAAGCACCCCGAGCTGAAGCCGCTCGAGGCGGATCTGCAGCACCTGCTCGCCTCATGGTTCAACCGCGGCTTCCTGGAGCTGCGCCGGATCGATTGGCAGACCCCGGCCGCAGTGCTGGAGAAGCTGATCGCCTATGAGGCGGTGCACGAGATCCAGGGCTGGGACGACCTGCGCCGCCGCCTCGCCGCCGACCGCCGCTGCTTCGGCTTCTTCCACCCGGCCCTGCCAGGCGAGCCGCTGATCTTCGTGGAGGTGGCGCTGACCCGGGGCCTGGCCGCCGCCATCCAGCACCTGCTCGCGCCGGACAGCGACGAGTCCGCGGCGGAAGCCTGCGCGGCCGAGGCCGATACGGCGATCTTCTACTCCATCTCCAACTGCCAGGAGGGCCTACGCGGCATCTCCTTCGGCAATTTCCTCATCAAGCAGGTGGTGGAGGAGCTGAAGGTCGAATTGCCGCACCTCACCCGCTTCGCCACCCTCTCCCCTGTGCCCGGTTTCCGCCGCTGGCTGGAGGCCGGCCTGGCCGGCGCCGCCCCGGCGGAAGGCGGCGAGGATCTCTCCGCCCTCCTCGCCGTGCCGAACTGGTGGGAGGACCCAGGCCGGGCCGAGGCCCTGCGCCAACCGCTGATGCGGCTCTGCGCCGAATTCCTGACCGCCTCGAATGGTGGCCGCGGCCCGTCCGATCCGGTGGCGCGCTTCCACCTCCGCAACGGGGCGCGGCTGGAACGGGTGAACTGGCTCGGCAACATCGCCCCGCGCGGGATTCGCGAGTCCTGGGGGCTGATGGTGAACTACCTCTACGACCCCGAGGCGATCGAGGCGAACCACGAAGCCTTCGTGCATGGCGGGAAGGTCGTGCGTTCGGCCCAGGTGGAGGCGCTGCTGACGGCGCCACTCCCGGCGCAGCGGTTGTTCTCGCGCGTGCGGCCAAGAGCCGGCCAGCGCCCGGCCAAGGCCGGAAGCCTTGCCGAGGAACCGGCCACGGCGCATGGTCCCGCGAAACCCAGCCGTCCTTCGGGAGGATGATGATGCTCGACCGGCCCCACCCCACCCCTGCCGCCCCCACCACCGACCCCTTCGCCCTCGCCAAGGCGCTGTCGGGCTATCACTTCATTGACGGCGGCTATGTGCCCGCCCGCTCCGGCAAGAATTTTGCGGTGGTGAACCCGGCCACTGGCGAGCAGATCGCCAGCGCTGCCGAGGGCGATGCGGCGGATGTGGAGGCCGCGGTTCAGAGCGCGGCCAAGGCGCAGAAGGAATGGGCGAAGGTCCCGGCCCGCAAGCGCGGCGCGCTGGTGCATCAATGCGCCGCGATCCTGAAGGAGCATGTGGAGGAACTCGCCCGCCTGATCGCGCTGGAGACCGGCAAGGCGCTCCGCACCGAAAGCCGGGTCGAGGCCGGCGTCGTCGCCGACATTTTCGAATTCTACGGCGGCCTCGGCAGTGAGCTGAAGGGCGAGAGCGTGCCCTTCGCCCCCAATGTCCTCTCCGTCACGGTGCGGGAGCCGCTGGGCGTGGTCGGCGCCATCATCCCCTGGAACGTGCCGATGCTGCTGATGGCGCTGAAGGTCGCGCCCGCGCTGGTGGCCGGCAACTCCGTGGTGGTGAAGTCGGCGGAGGAAGCGCCGCTCGCCGTGCTGCGCATCTGCGAGCTGATGAACCGCGTCCTGCCGCCGGGCGTGTTCAACATCATCTCCGGCTACGGGCCGGAATGCGGCGCGCCGCTGGTGGCGCATCCGCTGGTGAAGAAGGTGACCTTCACCGGCTCGGTCGAGACGGGTAAGATCGTCTACAAGACCGCGGCCGAGAAGCTGATCCCGGTGACGCTGGAGCTCGGCGGCAAGTCGCCGATGATCGTCTTCGCCGATTGCGACTTCGAGAAGACGGTACAGGGCGCGCTCACCTCCATGCGCTTCACCCGCCAGGGGCAAAGCTGTACCGCGGCTTCCCGCATCTATGTGGAGCGGCCGATCTACGAGAAATTCGTCCAGGCCATGAAGTCCGCCGTGGACAAGATGGTGATGGGCGACCCGCTGGACGAGAAGACCGATATCGGCACCATCATCTCGCCCGGCCAGTTCGAGAAGGTCCAGGGCTTCATCGAGGAAGGCAAGGCGACGCCCGGCGCCAAGGCGCTTGTCTGCTCCGCCATGCCGAAGGATCCGGCGCTGCGGAAGGGGCTGTTCCTGCAGCCCGTGATCTTCACCGACCTGCCCAAGGACAGCCGCCTGGTACGGGAGGAGATCTTCGGCCCCGTCACCGTCATCGCCCCCTTCGACGATGCGGAAGCGGTGCTGGCGGAGGCGAATGACAGCGAATACGGCCTCGCCGCCTCGCTCTGGACCAACAACCTGAAGGTCGGGCTGGATCTGGCGCACCGGCTGGAGGCAGGGCTGGTGCAGATCAACCAGAACCTCGTCGTGCAGGCCAACCTGTCCTATGGCGGGGTGAAGAGCAGCGGCCTCGGCAAGGAAGCCTCGCTGGAGGCCATGCTGGAGCACTTCACCCACAAGAAGACCATTATGGTGAACATGGCCTGAGCCATGCCGTCACCGGCCCGGATCAGCCGGCGCGCAGCCAGTCCAGCGCGTCGGCGGCGATCCGGGCCGGGAGTTTGTGGCCGCCCTCGAATTCCTCGTAGCGCACCGTGTAGCCGGCGCGTTGCAAGCGGGGCACGATGCGGCGGCTGCAATCCCTGATCGGCAGGACATTGTCCTCCGTGCCGTGGGAGATGAAGATCCGCGGCCGCCCGATGATCGCCGGCGGCGCGGCGAAGCCCGGCGAAAAGGCCAGTACCCAGCCGAACAGGTCGCCATTCGCCGGACCGATCGTCAGCGCATAGGACACGCCATCGGAAAATCCGCCGATCGCCAGCCGTGCCGCATCCACCGGCAGAAGCGCGAAGGCGTGCCTCAGCGCGGCGTCGAGAAAGGCCACGTCCGGGCCAAACCCGCCCATGATGACATCCCAGGTCACCTTGCGCGATTCCGGGACCAGCAGGGCGATGTCGGCCTCGCGCGCCTGCGGTTCCAGCAGCCGCAGCATCCCGGCGGCATCCCTCCCGGCGCCGTGCAGCAGGACCAGCAGCGGCACAGCTTCCCGCGCCGCCTGTGGCGGCACCAGCAGCAGCCCGTCCCGCCGCGCGCCCAGCCCCAGCCGGCTCACGCCCTGCGGCGGGG
>Ga0207747_1001087_pt1 | contig 22054 bp, 18 predicted proteins | sample HigsolmetaGSP11D_FD_184839 | JGI IMG/M metagenome (GOLD analysis project Ga0207747, IMG submission 184839) | High solid enriched microbial communities from the Joint BioEnergy Institute, USA - SP1-1-D (SPAdes) | ecosystem: Engineered > Bioreactor > SSF (Solid state fermentation) > Aerobic >...
GGGTAAGAATATTTCCATGAGGAAGTGCCGTTTGCGGTATATATTTACCCTCATAGATATCCCAAACATCACCATCATATGGCACGCCCAAGGCAATCGCTTTCGCAGAATCAATCGCTGATCCTCCACCAACCCCAAGAATGAAATCCACACCTTCTTTTCGGCAAAGAGCTATGCCTTCTTTTACCAGGGAAAGTCTTGGATTTGGCTGTACTCCACCCAGCATAACATATTCCAGGTTTTCTTTCTTTAGGGATTCTTCCACTAAGTCCAGCAGTCCACTCTTCTTCGCACTGCTGCCACCGTAATGCACAAGAACTTTACTCCCTCCCCATTTTTTAATCTCAGATCCAACTTGCTGCTCTACATCTTTTCCAAAAATCACTTTCGTCGGTGAATAAAATTCAAAGCGGTTCATAATCTCCTCCTTGTAATACAGGTAAAGTATAAAAATCTATCACAATCCTACCGGCTTTATGTTTGATTTTTATTACTCGATATTAAACTGACTCTCATGCTTCTTAAAGAAGTCTACCTTAGGTTCAAGGAATTTCAATTCATGATTTTCCATATCATCGATTAATTCATAGATTGGTTTAAATATATTCTCCCAATCCCAAAGCTTTTCACTGACATTCAGATATTCACGAACCATTTCACAGCCGGTTGGAGCAATCGGATGGATTAGCACTGCTGCAGTCTTTACTGCATGGAAGGAATCAATGAGGATTTGCTTTCTAAGCTCATCATCATTATTGGTTTCTGCAATCTTAATATTATTTACCCAATATTTATTCATATTACGGATATAGGTGTCTAAGACATAAGTAATGCTATGGAATGCATGGTTATACATATGTCTCTCATACGTTAAGATTGCCTCTTTTGATTCCTCTAGGATTTGCTCGCTTACCTTACCAACCGGAATTTTGCCATTATAGTAATTCTGTGCAGTATAGAAGCAGGAACGAACCAAACGGTTATATACATTGGTAAGCAAATTCCCTTCTTTTAATGCATCATCCATTCCGGTTCTTTCTTCCTCAGGCAGATATACCTGTGGTTCAAAGCTACCGCTCTTTGTTGCAAGGCCCATGCTAAGGAAATGCATACGTAGTTGCTCCGGTGTATAAAACTGCAGTAAATCTTGTGCCATAGGAGGCTTAATCTCACTGCTGCTACTTGCTTTCTTATTCATAAACAGTACATGACGGTTTGCAATCAGATGAGGCAGATTCATCTTGCTCATATCCGGTTTTACATTCGGATTGTCATTGTATAATACCGTAAACATACCCATCTCGGCAATTCCATAGAAATAGATATTATCTTCTCCGATGAATTGATAAACCTTAGCATCGTCTGCAATCCACCAGTCTTTCCAGCTTTCTTTATCCTTACCAATGGATTCAAGATAGGTTTTCGTAAAGGAAATCGGCGCCCACAAGGATTCCGGCCATACCCAGAAGGTTAAGTCCTTTAATCCTTCCTTCTCAGGAACAGTAAGTCCCCATTCAATATTGCCGGACAGACGGAAAGGTACCAATGTCTTACCCGTACGGAAACGAATACCTCTCTCATTCATAACTTCTTTTGCTTTATCTCGATCATCAAGGTTATCAAAGATGAAGGTATAGGAAGTCTTCTTTTCTTCATTCTCCAGTATATGCTTTGGCAAAGCTGCCGCAAATTCATCAATATCATCAATTAATTTCTTTAGTACATAGATGCATGGTTTTTTCAGGAATTCCTCAATGGTATTAATAATATATTTTCTCGTATTGGAATTCTTCTTCAGATAATCCATTCTTTCTTGCAGGATATCCATGCAATCTTCCAAAGAGAAGTACCAGTTGGTTACGTCTCTTAGCTCCGGTGTCTTGCCGGATAGCGTACTCTTTGGATCAATCAAATCCGTTGGCATATATTGATGTCCCAGGGAACATTCATCCGCGTATCCTTTATCCGATTGGCATCCTTCAATAGGGCATCTTCCCACTACTTGTCTTCCGTTTAAGAATACGTCAAAATCAGGATCATAGAACTGCGGACTGGACATTTTCTTTAGGTATCCTTTTTGATAAAGATCTTCAAAAATTTCATTGGATAATTCCTGATGGATTTCTCCGGCTCTACCCAAGGCAGAAGCTCCATAAAGGTTTAAGCTTATCTCATAGTTATCTAGCGTTTCTTTTTGTGATAAATGATTTTTCTTTACATAATCATAGATAGTACCAATATTTTCACCGCTTTCCACCAGCTTACGGTAGCTTTCCAAAATCGGTGAACCAAAGCAGTCGGTACCGGATACAAAGATTACATTATCTTTACCAATACGGTCACGCAAAAATCTTGCAAATGTATCCGCATGGATAAATACGCCACCGATATGACCAAAATGCAGTTCTTTATTGCCGTATGGCATACCAGCAGTAATCACTGCTCTCTTTGGAAATTGTGGCCTTTCCAAAGTATGCGTTTTTCTCTCGTTGTTCTCTTTCATGTTTCTCCTCCAATTTCATATTTTCAAAAGTTTTTTGCATATTTTTTGTATCATTTTTCATTATTGAATAGGATTCCATTTTTGCTGTTAATGTTTGCTGTTCACAAAATATTACACCTATGATTTAGCGTATAACATTGGTTTTCATGATTTAGCAATTAAGAAAAATAGATAAAAAAAACACCTCCTACAAAATCGTTCTACTTTGTAGGGGCGAATTAATCGCGGTACCACCCTATTTTATTAATATGTCGCCATATTAATCTCATCGAGTACGTTCTTCACATACTCTAGTTCTGTAACGTGAACTCACGTCATAGCATCACCAAGCAAACACATTTACTAGTAATTCTATCATCGTAATTCTAATATCTTAAACTCTGATTAGCTGTTTGCAAGGATCCGTATGCAGCTCCGAGGCTTGTTTCATCCAGTACTCCACTGCTCCTTCTCACCAATGAGAGCTCTCTGTTAGCTTCATAAAGGATTACTCTTCTCTTCATAGCCTTTGATTTTTTTCTTAGTATAATGAAAGTTATGGAATTTGTCAAGATATTGTTCATTGCTTGCATACATTGCTCGATACAACACTTCGTAATTTTATGTTACGCAATCCCAAGAAAATAATTCATATCACCAATAAGATTTGAGAATACTAAGTAGTAAAACTATGAAAGATGAGGTACTACTTATGAATACAATGAACAAAAACTATATTATTATTCTTGATATTTCCAATTTTACTGCTTATCTTTATAAAAACTTATCTATTAAGGAAAAACCGGAAACTACGGAGGAAATTATTCGGAAATATTTTGGGCAAGCCACTGCTATCGTTCATGAAGAATATTTCGATAAGAAAGATAACGAGATTATTTTGAAACCGCATAGACCTACGCAGAAAGAATATGAACTTTTCTGGACTGATGTCTTAAACTAATTTAATAAATACTCAATATTTTATGTATTTATTCGTTTGCAAATTTACCGGCAAGCCACCACAGCCTACAAAACATGCAACGAATCCCAAATATTGTCTGCAAAAATAATCAAATTTAACACTATTATTTTCTTGATTTTATAAAAACATAGTGATATACTGTATAAAACTAAAAGACAGATGTCTTTCTCAGAAAGACAAACTAGGAGGAATCAGTATGAAACGTAGATTTTTAGCATTCATGATTAGCGTATTCCTTATCGTAGGAATACTGACTGCATGTGGTAGCAGTTCTACCGGCAGTGATGGGGGAAAAAAAGTAATTAAGATTGGAGTATTTGAGCCGGTAACCGGTGAGAACGGCGGCGGTGGATTTCAAGAAGTATTAGGTATCCGCTATGCTAACAAAAAATATCCGACCGTTGAAATCAATGGTGATACATATGATATCGAATTAGTTGAAGTTGATAATAAGAGTGATAAAACGGAAGCCGTTAGTGCTGCGCAAAGTCTTGTCAGCTCTAATGTCAAAGTTATTCTCGGTTCCTATGGTTCCGGTGTTTCCATTGCAGCAGGTGAGATTTTTGCCGAAGCACAGATACCGGCGATTGGCGCTTCCTGTACGAATCCCCAGGTAACCTTAGGAAACGACTACTACTTCCGTGTATGCTTCCTGGATCCGTTCCAAGGTACCGTTATGGCTAACTTTGCATATCAGGAAGGTGCTAAAACAGCAGCGGTTATTACGCAGCTTGGTGATGATTACTCATCCGGTTTGGGAAATTATTTCGTTGAAGCTTTCCGCAAGTTAGCCGGTGAAGGAGCGATTGTTAGTGAGGAGCAATTTCAGACAAATCAGACAGACTTCAAAGCAATCCTTACCAATGTGAAAGCTGCAAATCCTGATGTAATCTTTGCTCCATCTTCTATCGCAACAGCTCCATTAATTATTCAGCAGGCTAGAGAGCTTGGTATTACAAGTACCATTATGGCAGGAGATACCTGGGAGAACGCTACGATTATTGAAAACGCAGGGAATCATGCTGAAGGCGTTGTATTATCCACCTTCTATGATGAAGCAGATCCGGCCAATGAAGAAGCAGCTTCCTTCGTAAAAGGCTTTAAGGAATTTTTGAAAGAGAATAATCAATCCGAGATTATTCCTGCCGTTTCAGCACTTGGTTATGACGCTTACCTCGTTGCACTCGAAGCGATTAAGCAGGCAAATTCAACTGACTCTACTGCCATCCGTGATGCACTTCAGAATGTACAGATAAATGGTGTTACCGGTTCCATTTCCTTTGATGAGAACGGCGATGCTAAGAAGGATATGGCATTCATTAAAATTATTGAAAATGGCGCATTCAAGTTCCTTAAGACTGTTACTGTAGAATAAAATATTATCCTATTTTATAAGTTTTCCATTTCAAATTTTATCATTCAATAGGAAATTAACCGAACAAATAAATACGAGGCTGCCTGAAAGCATTCCGGTAGCCTCTGTTAATTTTCATCCGACATTAAGATAATTTGCTATTCCTATCTTCTATTGTCGTGAAATCTAGTTAAATATGAAATCTAGTTTATATTTGGAGGATTGTAAATGACACTAACAACGTTTTTTCAACATACGCTAACCGGGATATCCCTGGGCGGTGCATACGCATTGATAGCGATTGGATATACCATGGTATATGGTATTCTTCGTCTCATCAATTTTGCCCATGGTGATATTTTTATGATGGCCGGCTATTTTATGATATTTTCCATGGCCAGTTTACCATGGCAGATCGCAATCCCATTGGTTTGCATTCTGTCAGTTGCTCTAGGTGTAGCCATTGAACGGGTTGCCTATAAACCACTGCGCTCGGCACCCCGTATGTCAATCATGATATCTGCGATTGGTGTGTCCTATTTACTGCAGAATTTGGCTACCTATTTATTTACTGCGTTGCCCCGGTCTTATCCGGAGATCCCTTTCCTTAAGAAAATTTTCCAAATCGGCCCGGTATCGGCCTCTTTGGTTACTTTTATCACTCCACTCCTTACCTTATTGCTGGTTGTCGGACTTATGTTCCTTATTAATCATACCAAATTCGGTATGGCTATCCGCGCAGTATCCAAAGATTTTGAAACTGCGCAGCTGATGGGTATCCGTCTCAACAATACGATTAGTTTGACCTTTGTCATTGGTTCCTTACTTGCTGCGGTTGGTTCTATCCTGTACTTCACCGATCGTATGTCAGTAACACCGTTCAGCGGTACCCTTCCGGGGTTAAAATGTTTCATAGCCGCAGTTCTCGGCGGAATTGGAAGTATCCCCGGTGCTGTCGTAGGCGGCTTTGTGATCGGTATCTGCGAGACAGTTTTGGTTGCTTTAGGATATTCCACCTTTAGCGATGCATTTACATTTATACTGCTGATTATGATCTTATTGGTACGTCCGACTGGTTTGTTTGGCGAGAAAATAATTGATAAAGTCTAGAAAGGAGTTTGCAATGAAGAAATCAACGAAAATTATTTGCTCATCAATACTTTTTATCCTTGTAATTGCCTTTCTATACTTTCTAGACAGTAATAAAAACCAGTATGGAATGGCATATTCGGTATTGCAGAAAGGAATTATCATGGCTGTCGTGGCCGTTTCTATGAACTTGGTTACCGGATTTACCGGCCTCTTCTCTTTGGGTCAGGCAGGCTTTATGGCGATTGGTGCCTATGTCACGGCAATCTTCTTAATACCTACGGAGCATATGGAGGGTGTGTATTATATCAGCGGCGCATCTCCTGTAATTATGACTTTCAAAGGTTGGTTAGATTCCTTGCCGGCGTGGTTTCAGGCATTGACACCTTACATAGCGTTACTCATCGGTGGTTTGATTGGCGCTTTATTTGCAGCATTAATCGGTATACCTGTTCTGCGATTAAAGAGTGACTACCTTGCAATAGCGACCTTAGGATTTTCCGAAATCGTACGGGCAGTTATTTCCAGTCCGCAGATGGACACCATTACGAATGGCTCCTATGGTTTAAAGAAAATTCAAGGATTTTCGTCTCTTTTCCAAACCTTTGCCATTGCGACTGTCTGTATCGCATTCATGATACTATTACTTCGCAGTACCTACGGCAGAGCTTTCCGTGCTATCCGTGAGGATGAGATTGCAGCCGAAGCAATGGGAATTAATCTATTTAAGCACAAGCAGCTTTCCTTTATCGTAGGCTCCTTCTTTTCTTCGGTAAGCGGCGGTATGCTTGCCATGTTTATGCGCTCCATTGATTCCAAGACATTTAGCATATCCCTAACTTACGATATCTTACTAATCGTCGTTATCGGTGGTATTGGAAGCGCAACTGGAAGCATCCTATCAGCTATACTTGTTACTTTAAGCAAGGAATGGTGGCTTCGTTTCTTCGATAATCCATTGACGATCGGTGGTTTTCAGATACCATTCTTCCGAGCCGGTTTTCGTATGGTTATCTTCTCCGTCATTCTGCTAGTCATCGTTCTCTTTTACCAGCGCGGACTTATGGGCAAGAATGAGTTTTCCTGGGATAGAATCGCATTGCAATTTGTGAAATTGAAAAATATAAATAAGAAAGTTGCTAAGGAAGGAGGTTCTAAGAATGTCGAATAGCATATTACGAGTGGAAAATGCAACCATGCAATTTGGCGGTGTTGTTGCTGTAGATAATCTTTCCTTAGAGGTAAACAGAAATGAAATTGTATCCCTTATCGGCCCAAATGGCGCCGGTAAGACGACAGCATTCAATGTAATTACGGGTGTTTATGCACCAACCAATGGTGCGATCTATTTCAAGGATCAGTTGATTACCTGCAATTATCCAAAAGGATCTATGAAGAAGCTTTATGCTGGACAGAATGCTGGAATGTATACCAAAACCATAAAGCAAACACCGGATCGAATCACGAAGCTTGGCATGGCAAGAACCTTCCAAAATATCAGACTTTTTAAAGAACTATCTGCTTTTGAGAATGTACTGATTGCAAAGCATATGCATGCAAAGGCCAACATCTTCTCTGCAACCTTAGGCTTTAATTATAAAGAGGAACAGGCTATGAAAGAGGAAACGTTGGAACTTCTCGAAATCCTTGGCCTATCCCACGTAAAAGATGAAATTGCACAGTCCCTTCCCTATGGTCAGCAGAGACAGTTGGAAATTGCCCGTGCACTGGCAACCAAACCTGAGCTTCTTTTGTTGGATGAACCGGCTGCCGGGATGAATCCACAGGAAACCAAAGATCTGACTGCATTTATCTATGATATCCGTTCCAAATTCAATATTACGGTATTAATGATTGAACACCATATGGATTTGGTTATGGATATCTCGGATCGAATCTATGTATTGGATTTCGGTAAATTAATCGCTTCGGGAACACCGGAGGACATTCAAAATAATCAGCGAGTGATTGATGCATATTTGGGGGTACCGGATGATGGAGAATAATATTTTAAAAATAGATAACCTCTACGTTTCCTATGGAGGTATAAGAGCATTAAAAGGAATTAACTTAGAAGTCCCGAAAGGTGAAATTGTCACTTTAATTGGTGCTAACGGTGCAGGCAAAAGTACCATTCTTCGCACAATTGCGGGATTAGTAAAACCGGAAAAGGGCATCATCACCTATGATAATGAGGATATTACAGCAAGCAGTACCAACGCAATCGTTGATAAAGGGATTACCTTGGTTCCGGAAGGAAGACGGGTATTTCCTAATCTAACGGTACTGGAAAATCTTAAAATTGGTGGTTATCGCCGAACGGATGATTTGGAAGAAGATATCCAAAGAGTTTATGAGCTGTTTCCCATTCTAAAGAAACGTTCCTGGCAAATGGCAGGGACTTTATCCGGTGGTGAACAGCAGATGCTGGCAGTAGGACGCGCGCTTATGAGTAAGCCAAAGTTAGTTATGATGGATGAACCTTCCCTTGGCCTTGCTCCGATCATCGTTCATGAGATTATGGATATTATTAAGACCATTAATAAAGAAGGTGTTACTATCCTTTTGGTTGAGCAGAATGCGAATTTAGCATTAAAGATTGCCCATACTGCTTATGTAATAGAAACCGGTAATATCACACTGAAAGGTACCGGTGCAGAACTGCTTGAAAATGATGATGTGAAAGCTGCATATCTGGGTAAATCGAAAAAATAATAAATGCAACAAGATGAATTGAAAACCAATTTATTTGTCATGAATATAAAAGGCAATGAGCGAAAGCCCATTGCCTCTTTTATGGTAACTAAACGTTACCCACCTCTAATTCCATTTTCACAATTACCAACTCCTTTCCTGCAATATTGACCGGTCAATTGTATTATCCCATATACATTGCCGAAAGGATAGGGAAAGTTCCATTATAATTATTCTTTCCTATAGATAACTTTTTTAATGGTAATCTTCACCAAGATGAAACATTTTTGATAATTCCTGAATACTTATCCCTTCTTTGAATAGCTGATTTATTCTTTGATTCCTCATGTCAATAGCCTGACGGGCACCGCTAACCGATCCCCAACCAGCCCTGCTGCTCTTTTTGGGAATATAAATTAAGCTGCCATCAACGTATTTCTGAATTTCCTTTAGCAGGTGGGCTGGCAATACTTCTGAACCCTTCTTGTAATTCAAACAGCATTCCCTCCAATTTTAAATCGCTCCTAAGTTTTATAACAACAAAGCTTTTCATAGTAAGCCCACCTCCTTATATTATTGAGCAGCCCGGTAATTCCATTCACCTCAGGATTACTCTTCTGCTCTCACATTGGTTTTGTTCCAAGAAATTACTATCGATACAAAATCTTTATCATACCATTAAATATATCATATGCGTACTTACATTTCAACTTTCCATTTGTTCCATTGGTATTTTAGCATCATTTTGCTATATTTAGCAGTTCCATCTTATTCCGTGTTCCTTTTCCTTTGCCGGCTCTTATTATTATTCCTTTTCGATAGCTTGTATACGATGGATCAACATATCAATCGCAACATCATTCAATCCACCCCGTGGAATAATGATATCCGCATATTTTTTATAAGGTTCCACGAATTGCTCATGCATCGGTTTCACGGTTTTCGTATACTGCTCAATCACCGATTCTAAGCTTCTTCCTCTCTCATTCACATCTCTGATTATCCGTCTGATTAATCTTTCATCCGCATCGGTATCAACAAATACTTTTATATCAAATAGATTTCGAAGTTCTGCATTTTCAAAGATCATAAATCCTTCCACAATGATTACCCGAGCAGGATTTACCGGTACGGTTTCCGGCAATCTTGTATGCATTGTATAGGAATAAACCGGTCTTTCGATTGCTATCCCTTGCTTTAAGCTTTTTATATCTTCGATCAGTCTCTCTGTATCAAATGCATTCGGATGATCATAGTTTAACTTTGCCCGTACTTCAAGAGGCAAATCATCATGAGGTTTATAATAAAAATCATGACTTAATAATTCAACGCTATCTTTGCATACTTCTTTTATTCGGTTAGCAACGGTTGTCTTTCCTGAAGCAGATCCCCCTGATACACCAATTACAACGCTGTTAAACATACATTATACCTCCATATTTTGGATAACATCTTATGAATCATATTGCATCTATCCTATAGATAAAATTCTATTTACATTTTACCTAGTATATCAAAAATCTTTTATCATGTCAGTATGTAATGTTATTATTTTTATCATTACATTTATGTACTTGCATTATGCTAATATCTTATTCAATAATAGCAGAAACGTAAAGCAATTCTATTAACAAGCCGATTTCCTTCTTAGTAAACTTCTCATGAATAAAACCACCATTTTGGACAGTTTTATGCATTGATCCATTTGATATGATTTAGTGGATAAACATTATTTTCCACCTAAAATAAGGCCGTTACAGAATAAGCAATAGGTATCCTATCTCGCTTATTCTGCAACAGCCTTTTCTAACAAAATGTATTGGTAGGCCTATTCTCTTGTTCTAATTTAAAATCCTCCGGCGCCACCGCCACCGGCACCTCCGCCACCTCCGGCCGAGAAACCTCCGTCGGAGAAATCACCGCTGGATATGGGGGCTACGAATGCCTTATTCATACTTGATTGGAAGGAATTATTATTATCATTAATAAACAAAAGATACCAAATGAGCCATCCGTCAAATGCCATATCTTCCAAAAGCGTTTCTTTATCATCAACGAGAACATTCGGTTTAAGAAGCACATCCAAGGCAAGCGCATAAATTAGAGAACTGTCCGCACGCTCACGGATATCTTCCATGGACAAATTCTTACTGTTTTTCTTCATGCGCTTCTTAAATTCCGCCCATTGTCTATAGTATTGATAGCCTTCATCTGATAACCGATGGCGTAAAACAATACCATAAATAAATAGCGGTATTGCAACAAAGATACCGAATATCCCATACAAGCTGTCATAGATAACCGTAATATTGCCAATCATATACAGCAATAGTGAAAAGATTACCAGGAAAAGTCCTTGCTTCTTTTTACTATTATCATAATATCCTTTCTGTATGGTATCCTCTTTTATTGTCTTTCTCCATTTGTGATAGGATTTGGTAAATGCAGAAGCGTATTTCTTACCGAAATTTCTGATATCCGCGGTACTTACCGTCTTCCCATCCCCCATCTCATCAAACAACCATTTGCAAAATACTTTCTCATGGTTAAGTAAGGCTTCATCCGGTTCTTTTAATTTGATTATTTCAAAATCCTGATTCTTATCTGTCAAATCATTAGAATCCTGTATCCCTTTAATGGAAAGGTAACCTTTACGGTAGAGATCGAGGATTGTCGCAAATAATGTATTCATACTGATATAATTATTGACTAACCGAGCCGCTACCGCCGGAGTGCAAGCAACCGGTATGCTATCTAATTCCGTACTGTGGAATGGTTCCTTTCTCCTCCGACATAGCATAAAGAATGTAATCAGCAGCAGTGCACCCAATCCGGAAAGTATCAGAGACGCCTTCTCCATTACGCTGCGAATTACTTCTTTTCTCTGCTGACTTACCAACTGTTTATTAAGGTAAACTTCTTCCTCATCAAGAATTCTCTTATAGGCATCCTGATTCTTGATGTTCTCTGATAATGGTATAAATTCTGTGGGAAATAGTACCCTACCTTCAATATAAGTACCTGCAGGCACATCCGGTACTTGTAAAATATAGGTATTCTCCTTCTTACTAATCTTACCTTGCAGTGGTCCGTGGGCATATATACTAGTCTTCCCATCAGGGTTAATGGAAGGGAGTTTTATATTTACTTGAAAAAGATCAATTGGTGTTTCATTTTCTTTCCCTAAAAATTTATAATACAATTCGCCTGTGTCGTTATATTTCGTAGCGACATTTTTTATCAGATAGCTGATGCGGAAAACTCTTAGTTGATCCTCTGAAGGTGCAAATATCTGAATAGTAACTTTATCTTTCTTTTCCTTTACCAGAAACACCTCAGAATCACCTTTTTCAGCATCTGTAACCTTCCTATAATCTCGGAGCCCATCTTTTTGTATTTCCTGTACTTCAATATCCGATATCCCGGAAGTGCCCTTTAATACCACCTCTCGGTAAACTCCGTTGTATTTATCATGAAATTCAAATGTGATATCCTCTGTAATTGAAAGATCACCGTTTTCAAGTAGTTGTGCATCAACATTCCATAATGGAATCGTAAGCTTCTCCTTAGCTTTTGCGGTTTTGGGAAAATGCATAGCGAGCATTAAAAGTAAGAATGCGAAACATATACGCAGAAAACATTTTCTCATCCATCGATCAACTCCTACCTATAGAATTATATGAGCGATAATCATATTACCTTTATTATAAATATCATAATATTTCCATCCCCCTATGTAAAGGTAAATTTATCAATAATTTAACAATTTATAGAGGAATATATGAAACAATTGCAAACCTTTTTACATAGCATAAATAATAGCATAAATAAAAGAAATGGATAACATTCACTTAGGATCATCAAAATAAATTGGCAGCCAATTCACTTGGCATGAAAAAAAGAATGGGCTAGCCAATTCTTATTGTTAAATTAAAGAACAGCTTACCAATTCATTTTATTATAAATAAAGCAGTTTTTATGATTATCTACCATAAAAACTGCTTTCGTAATGAAATTGCTGCTATTCAAGGCTAAATAACATCTGTTACTATAGGACATCTCGTTCTATCTTGATAATTTCACCTTCGGTATTGCTCTCTATAAAATTAATAACATGATCAAGGATACTATCCGCCTGTGCGTTATCGCCTGCTACACATGCAATCCCTAACACAATGATTTGGTGAAGATCCTGCTTATCTACTTCAGCGACCGAGATATTATATTTATTACGAGCTTTCGCACATAAGCTTTTTACCACCATTCGCTTTTCTTTTAAAGAATGCGCCCAGGGAATATGAATATTCATTTTCATTGTACCGATAACCATGCTGTCATCCTCACAATTCTGCAATAATTTAAACCGAAATCAACCATATATAATTAGCATCATATAAACAACTGCCATGGATACGAGTACTTGAATCGTCGCAAAACGATATACCACCTGTGTATTGGACCATCCCCATGCCTTTCTTACATGATCATGAAGCGGTGTTCTAACATTAGTAAGTATTCGAATCTTTAAAAATCGCAGTAAAGATACTTTAATCAATCCTAATCCACCATCCAGGATTAACATCAAGGCAACAGGTATATAGAGTAATGGACTGCCCGTCTTTAAAATGGCGATCGCGATAAAAATACCCATTGCACGAGAACCTGCATCACCCATAATCATAATACTTGGCGTGATATTATACCAGAGATATGCCAGGATACACATGCAGAATAGAACTATTAAGTAGCCAAAGTTTCCGTCAATTCCTTTCAGCCTGTAAATTGCAAAAATCGTAATTAGTGTAACGATTGCCAGCATTCCTGACAGCCCATCCACACCATCCGAACAGTTGGTTACATTAATTGATCCCCATATTAAAATTACGGCTAATATAACAAATAGCACCGGATGAATTGTCACTTGATTACTAAAGGGTTCTATTTGGATGGTGTTTGCGTTAAAACTTAAGAAGGAAATTGCCAGTGCCACTGCAATAATCAAATCCAGAAGTCCTTTTTTATATTCCCCCCATGGTGTTTTGGAGCAATCATCAAGGAAACCGGTCAACATGGCTGCTGCTGTGTAAATCAAATACACAATTATCTCTCTTTTTATCGGAATAAAAAGTAACGTAGATATAATAAATGCGACGATAAACAGGAAGCCAGCACCTCTTGGTTTACCGGCGGATAATTTACCATCATGAGCGTAATCTCTACCCATATCCCTTGGTAATAATTTGCCTAAACTATACAATAATATGCATGTGAAAGCAAAGGCAAAGATAATTCCTATAAAGGTTATGTACTTATTTTCCACATCAAATAAATAATAGATCATTGGTCATACTTCCTCTTTTTCTGATATTGTCTTTTCGTTATGCTTCAAGCCATCGTATGAAAATCATGACTTAAAGACACGCTCTTCTTGTAAATAATAACATATCCCTAATAAATAATCTATTATTTTATCCAATTTTTTAAATCCAAATCCTTTACCATACTACAATTATGAAGTCAAAATATATAGGTCGATTCCCCCATAGAACATCAATGCGCATGCATCAGCATCAATACCTAGGCAGTTTCCTTAAGGAAGAGCATGTGATTGCAATCACATGCTCTTTTTGTGGAATATCATAGATATAAAACCCGTTCATGTAAATGCTTTAAACCGTTGATAAATCCCATTCCTCATAGATCTTTGGAACATCGCTGATCAATCGCTTCGTATAATCCGCCTTCGGATGCAGAATCACTTCATCCGCTGTACCACTTTCCACAATCTTTCCGTGTTCCATAATATATACTGTATCGGAAATATAATAAGCTAAACCGATATCATGCGTAATAAAGATGATTGTCATACCGATTTCATTCCGTAAATTTAACAACATATCCAGGATGGTTGCCCTTGAACAAGCATCAATCATGGAAGTTGGCTCATCTGCCAGAAGAATCTTCGGCTTCAGCAAGAAAATTCTTGCAATCATAAGTCGCTGCATCTGACCACCGGAAAGCTCAAACGGATATTTATTGGTCAGTTCCTCAAATTTAAGATTGACAAAACTACATGCCTCCGTCATCATTTCAATCTTTTTCTCTTTCGGAAGATTTCTGCCACCCCGCATGTGAATGCAGTCTAAAAGTACCGTATCAATCTTTGAAAATACATTAAAGGAAGAAAACGGATCCTGAAAGATCGCCTGAATATTCTTCCAATATTCCTTTTTCTTTTTGCGGGTACGAATATCCCGTGGTTTGCCCTGATAGAATATTTCCCCTTCAGTCACACTGGTAAGACCGAGGAGCATTTTCGCAAGTGTTGTTTTTCCGCTTCCGGATTCACCTACAATAGAAACCAATTCTCCTTCATGGAATTCAAAATCCACGTGATCAACAGCAACCGTTTTCTTTTCACCTATGCCAAATACTTTAGTAACGCTTTTTCCGCTTAAACATAAGGGTCTCTGATCCATATTATTACTCATTCCTATATACCTCCCTCAGTTTCTCAGCATTAATCAGACAACGGTAGCTGCGTCCGTTTTCAAAATCCTGGAGACTTACCGTACTCAGCTTACATTCATTGGTTGCATATTTACAGCGTTCTGCAAAACGGCAACCTGCCGGTGGTTTTTTCAGGTTCGGTGGTGCTCCGGGTATCGCAGTTAGTTTAGCGTCACGGGTTCCTGACTCCGGTACAATGATGGAGCCCATAAGTCCCTTAGAATATGGATGAATCGGATCAAACACCATTTCTTCGGCCGTACCTTTCTCCACAATTTGTCCCGCATACATAACCATAATATCATCCGTGACATTGTAGAGAAGCGGTAGTTCATGGGTAATGAAAATCATGGACTTGATATAACCTTTCTCCATAAGATTGCGAAGCATTTTAATTACCATCTTCTGGCTGGTTACATCCAATGCACTGGATGGCTCATCGGCAATTAGTACCTTTGGAGAAAGAATGGTTGAAATTGCGATAACCGTTCTCTGCTTCATACCACCGGATAACTCTACCGCATGCATATCTAACACTTTGGAAGGTAAACCAAGTTCTTCAAATCGCTGTTTCGCCATATCATAGATATCTTTTTTTGATACCTTTGGATAATGTGCACGTATTACATCCTCGATAAATCGAATGATTTTTTGCGTAGGATTGAGTGCATTCATTGCCGCTTGCGGAATATATGCAATTTCTTTTCCTAGTATATTTTTCCGGATGGTATCCGGGTCCATTTTGGAAATATTCTGACCATTAATGATAATATCACCACTTATGTAATGAAGCGGTGGGAAATAGTATCCCATAAGGCTTAACGCCAAGGTTGATTTACCGCATCCGGATTCCCCGGCGATACCAAGGGATTTCCCTTCCTCTACGGATAGGGATACCTGATTCACCGCATATACATCCTCGCGGAATCTTGTAATATATTTTGTAGTGAGGTCTTTCACCTCAAGTATTGTCTTACCCATAACCGACCTCCTAATCTCTCAATGTAGGATTGAATACCTGGTCTAGACCGGTATTCATCAGGTTCAATGAGAACGATATCAATGCTATTATCAAAAGAACAGGGAAATACGCCCACCAATATCCATGGGTATGTGCGGAATAAAGCATTGCCCAGTTCATCATGAGACCTAGGGTAGGTACTTCCGTTGTTTTTGGTCCAAGACCAATCAAAGATAATTGTGCTTCAGCCAAAATTGCAGAAGAAATTTGCAATATTAAAGCCATTACAACATAGGAAGCAATATATGGGAGGATATCGGTTAATATTATTCTTAACAAACTATGACCGGATAATTTACTTAGATTAACATGATCGCGGTTCCGCAAAGAAATCACTTGAGAACGCACCGATCTTGCTGTCCAAGTCCAAGAGGTAGCACCGATTACGATTGCAACCGTCGTAGCCCCTCTTTGTTCCTGTCCGATACCATAGGAAATTAAAATCAAAAGGATGAAACCGGGAATTACTGTAAATATATTCGTAATAAACATAATAAAGTCATCCACTAGTCCACCGAGATAGCCTGCCAAAAGGCCAAAGGTAAGCCCGATAAATGTGGCAATGCTACCGGCAATAAGGCCAATCATAAGCGATGTTTTGGCCGCAGAAACAAGTTCTTTTAATACATCCCGACCGAAGTTATCTGTACCAAGCGGAAGGACAATTCTATTTACCACATCCTTGGTATTTACATACTCCGTATCTTTTACCTTTGTTGTCTCTTCTAACGTACCATCTTCTGTATTCCTAGTAGCAATTATCACTTCATTCGCATCTAAGGCCTTCTTAAGATTCGCATCCAAACGCTTATAATAATTCCGTTTTGCCATTGTCATACCTGCAGGTTTTATGGATGAATCATATTTTTCCTCCCAAAGTTGCAAAAGATGATCCGTATCTGTAATGTCAATCTCCTCCTCTGGAGTACCGGTTGCTACCAACCATTCTTTCATCGCTAATTTGTCTTCATCGCTTAACTTATTTCGCAACCTTTTTTCGTCTGCATCCGGTAGCTTCATAATCGCCTTCTCTGTATCGATTGAATCATAAACAGAAACATAGGTACCCGGTTTGGAAAATGAGCTTAAACCGATCATTTGCAAAGGATCCCCCGGATTAAACAGCGGATATACAATAAGGAGAATGAAAATAATAATAAAAATGGAAAAACCTGTAACAAATTTAGGAGAATGAAATATTTGGCGTAGTGTATTCTTCATAATTTTCTCCTCCCTTAATCAAATTGCGCTGCCTTTACGCGCGGATCGATAAAGCCATAGATGATGTCAATTGCAAATGTTGCAATTAATACCATGATAGTAATGATTAATGTTGCAGCTGATAATAGAGGATAATCAGAGGCGGTTACTGCTTCCAAGATAACGGAGCCGAGCCCCGGATAACTGAAGATAACCTCTGCAACCAATGCTCCACCAACCATAGTACCTAAGGAAAGCGCAAGACCTGTTACCTGTGGCAGCATAGCATTACGGAAAACATACTTAACTATTTTTCTATCTTTGACACCTAGAAAACGGCTATACTTTACATAGTCAGCATTCAATTCATAGATTGACATGGAACGCATACCAATTGCCTGACCACCGACGGAAATGATAACAATCGACCAGAACGGTAGTTGATAATGCGCAATTACAGACTTTACAAAGGTCCAACTAAATGTTGGTATCAAATCAAAACCGTAGCCTCCTGCAATTGGTGCTACCTTTAACTTAACAGCGAATATTCCGAGCAAAATAACTGCCATACCAAAAGCCGGTACACAACTTAAAAATAAGCTAAGTGGCATAAGCACTTTATCAAAGCCTTTTCTAATATAAGCCGCTAAAGCGCCAAGAACATTACCAATTAACCACCCAACGATAATCGCAGGCAACTGAAGTCCAATGGTCCATAGAATTCCATTTGAAATAATGTCATTTACTTTCCGTGGATATTGACTGAACGATGGGCCAAAGTCCCAAGTAAACGCATTCTTAACATATGTAAAAAACTGTTTAATTATCGGTTGATCCAAACCGAATGCCTTGACATAACTTTCATGCATCGCCTTAGTTACTGCGGCATCTTGTATGCCTCTTGCAGTTCGAGACATGATACTTGCAACAGGATCAGCCGGCATTAAACGGGGTAGCGTAAAATTCAGTATGAAAGCAATGATAAGCGTTAGGAAAAACCATAATATCTTTTTACCAAAATACTTGCGATAGCCTTTCATCCAATCCCTCCATATTTTAAATCAGCCATGTTCCAGGCGCCCCTGAAACATGGCTGACGAATAGATTCAGGTGTAACTAACGAAATTTAACTATTCGATTTCGTTTTCATTCCTTAGTTATTGAATCGGTGTTATATGATACAGAGCAGCAATACCATAACCATCGGTACAATCTGCCGGAGGAATATTGAGTCCATCACCCTGTTCAGGGAAACCGGTCCATACGGATTCATTTACAGCATGGAACTTATCTGGTCTGTACATGAGTGAGAAGGAAGGAACATCGGTCAAGTAAATCTTAACTGCTTCTGTATAGTACTCTTTCAATTTAGCCGGATCTGTTTCAGTAGGAATTAACTTAATCAGTTCCTGAATTCTATCATTACTGTAATGGCCATAGTTACCTGACCAGTTATTATCAAGACCGTTGAATTCGTTGCTCATGAGATAACGTAAACGTCCCCAAGGCTGTACTGGTGATGCACTATCGGTCCACATCATGAAGATATCATAATCCAATTGCTTAGCAGAAGTTACCGTTGTTTGATAGGTATCTGCATCTGGGTATTGTGTAGTAATCTCAATGCCGATATTCTTACCGGCTGCTGCTACAATCTCAATAGATGCCTGCCAGTCAGTCCATCCATTCGGACAGGCAGCAACGAGAGAAATATTCTCACCATTATATTCACGAATGCCATCACCGTTCGTATCAACGATACCAGCTTCGTCCAGTAATTTCTTAGCGCCTTCAATATCATTGCCAACCCATTGCAGATCTTTTACTGCTTCATGATCAAAGGTTGACTGCTCAGCCTCTGTAGGGTTCATAATAGAACGAGGCACTTCGCGGAAGGAAGGTGATTGACCAGTCATAGCATTAGCAATAATTGCATCATAGTCAACAGCAATAGCAATTGCTTTACGAACTGCAACTTCCTGAAGTACAGGTTTATCTAAGTTATAGAATGCAGTTGGCATATTAACGCAAATGCCATATGGTGGTTCATCAAGATAAGTTGAAATTGGCAGACCATCTTTTAACCAAAGGTCTTGAATATTAGGAATGAACTGCTGATTTACATCGATTTCACCAGCTTTGAATGCGGTCTCAGTTGCAGCGTTATCTGCGTAAATTGCATGTGCAAGATATTTAGGAGCAGGAAGTTTACCCCACATGGAAGGATCCTGTCCCCAGTAATTATCATTACGGATAAATACAACCTTCTGATCATCGGCATAGTATTTTCCATAAGGACCGGAATAAACAACATCTTCACCCGGATCGTTCTTAATTGCTGTTGGATCATTGTTATTACGTTCTTCTACTTTTTTAATCCAATCTTTTTGCGCAATGTAGAAGGAACCAAGGAAGTTCACTAACATCAATGGATTGGCAGCCTTGCCATCCTCATTTAATACAGCCTTAATAACTACTGTAGAAGGATCAACGGCTTCTACTGTATCAATATAGAGTTTATTCGCATTACCTGCATTATTGCCAATCTTTACAGCTGTTTCATATGTATAAGCCACATCTTCTGCAGTAACCGGAGTGCCATCACTCCACTTAGCTGCACTTTTAATCTTAACAGTAATTGCTGTCATATCATCGTTCCATTGATAATCGCCGTCTGCAAGTAATGGAGTCATAGAACCATCTAGGAAATTATACATATATAAGGTTTCAAACATTACGGTACGGGAACCACTGCCGGATGATGATAAAGCCATAGCGTTGTTATTGTTGTCGCCTAATGGGTTCCAGCCGTTAACAGCACCCCATTGCTGTCCGCCGAAATATAATGTCTCGTTTCTCGGAAGTTCCAGTGCACCCGTTGTCTCTTCCTCTGTTTTTTCCTCAGTACTCGGTGTCTCCTCTTTCTTTGGTTCTGTTTCCTTACTAGTATCAGGCGTTTCTGTACTGGTGGCAGGTGCTTCTTTCTTCTCATTGGACTTACAAGCCGTTAACAGGCCAAAGACCATGATGAATGAAAGCAGCAATGCCAATACTTTCATTGTTCTTTTTTTCATAATATACCCTCCTACTATTTTATCGTAATAACCATAAAGGTTAAAACTAACACAGGATGATAACCTTAGGAACACTTACCCATTCGCATTCTTAAACGATTTAGTTGCAATGAATTGTTCCTAAAAAGTATCTAATCTCAGCGTGTACAAAAGGAAAAATATAAATACCGTCGAAGCCTTACATGTTCTTTGTTAGGATATTCTTAAGTACTTTTTGATCCTTTTTAGTCACTGATATTCAAGTCGGGATATTATGTTAAAGTTGTACAGTCAATAGGAAGTTTTATGGGATGTGCTTTAAAAGAGCTCGTAAAGATTAGCAAATTATATATAATAATTAAGAATTTTGAGTGTTTTTTTATTCATATTAACTACTTTTGATTATAGTATAGTTATATTTTTACAGGCTGTCAATACTTAACCATGAATTATTTTTTCTTCCTAAAAATATGATACCTCCATAAAAAAATGACACTTTTATGAATTGGCAATCTTAAATTATTTCATCATAACGTAAACGTTTTCTATATAACCTATCCTATATTATCCTATGTCGCTAAGCAAAAAAATAGAGCAATTAATAAAATAGCAATGACAGTATCTTTTTCGCTTTATCAATTTAAAGCTTGACATAAAATAGGATTATAAAATACAATCGAATCCTAAAGAACCATTTCTTTATATTGATTATCACTGAACTCAAAGGAGAATATGAATGCACAAAAAATTATCATTGAAAGACTATATTTATTTAGCCTCCATGCTTTTTGGTATGTTCTTTGGCGCAGGAAATTTGATTTTCCCGGTATATATGGGACAATTGGCAGGTAGTAACGTTTGGCCAGCTACAATCGGATTCTTGATTACAGGCGTCGGTTTACCTTTACTGGGAATTGTCGCAATGGGGATATCCCACAGTAATGGTCTCAACGATATGGGAAATCGTGTTCATCCTATTTATAGTATTTTTTTAACTTGCGCATTATATCTGACAATCGGTCCATTCTTTGCTATTCCAAGAACGGCAACGGTTTCATTTGAAGTCGGATTGGCCCCTTTGCTTCCCGATAATCAAGTTAAGTTAAGTTTAGCAATCTTCTCCTTGCTATTCTTTATCGCCGTACTATGGTTCTCCATTCGCCCATCAAAGATTTTAACTTGGATTGGTAAAATCATAAATCCTATTTTCTTAATTTCCTTAAGTATATTGATTATTGCCGCGATGATCAATCCTATGGCTTCCATAGCTGAGGTACCCGTTGCTGAAAGCTACCAAAGCAACAGTTTCTTTAAAGGTTTTCTGGAAGGATATAATACCATGGATGCGTTAGCCGCTTTGGCTTTTGGTATCGTTGTAATTACGGTAATTCGTAATCTTGAAGTGAATGAGCCGAATACCATCGCTGCCGATACGATTAAGTCAGGATTTTTCAGCACACTGCTTATGGCACTGATATATATTTTCCTTACTATGATTGGTGCGCAAAGCCGAGGCGTATATGCTGTCAGTGCTAATGGTGGGGAGGCTCTGTCTATTATTTCGAAACATTATTTAGGAAGCATCGGTTCCTTTATCCTTGCGATTACCATAATTTTTGCATGCTTGAAAACAGCAATTGGATTGATAACCTCATGCAGCGAAACTTTT
>Ga0207747_1001089_pt1 | contig 22020 bp, 20 predicted proteins | sample HigsolmetaGSP11D_FD_184839 | JGI IMG/M metagenome (GOLD analysis project Ga0207747, IMG submission 184839) | High solid enriched microbial communities from the Joint BioEnergy Institute, USA - SP1-1-D (SPAdes) | ecosystem: Engineered > Bioreactor > SSF (Solid state fermentation) > Aerobic >...
TGGGAAGAAGTGCTCTCTTGGTCGCAATGGCGTCTTCATCATCAGGCTGTAGCCAGGCGCTGCCATTACAAGCGGAGGGGTGCGTCTACGGCATGAACTACAACATGAACTACAACTGTAGTACTAGACCATGACTCTCACTGGAGCCTTTGGAAAGGTGCTTCACACCTCGAATACGGAAAGCGATTGTTCGTATTTCGCCACAACGATCCAGGTGATCTTAGACGGGTACTTCAGAGGTTGGATGATCGCAGGACCGTAGTTGTATTTGAGAGCGTATATTCCTCAGATGGGAGCATAGCGCCAATAGGCGAGTTAGTCGATATTTGCGAGCATTATGGGGCGCTGTCATACGTAGACAATGCGAACGGGTTCTCGATATACGGTATCTCTGGACTGCCCTTCTGTGATGTATTTGAGGCTTTGCACAGAGCAACCTTCGAAATGGGTTCGTTTTCCAAAGCTGCTGGCTTAGAAGGAGGGTTTATCAGTGGCCCTTCGAACGCGATTGGGTCCTTTGAAGCCTTATCCGGTACGTCTCTGTTTACTGCTAGTATTCAGCCTCCGACGGCGGCAACCATCTTAAGGATATTGGATTACATATACGCCCATCCTGAAATTCTCAAACGTTATCTACAGCGTGTAGAGGATCTGCGTCAACGTTTATTAGTCCATGGATTCCGCTTATACGGAACCTCTTCCTACATTCTCTCGATAATCATAGGCGAAGATGAAGTAGCTGAGCAGGTTCGAAAAACGTTGCTTGAGCAAGGGTACCAGGTACCCATATTCCGATACCCGGCGGTCAAACGCAACGCCGCAGTTATGCGGTTGATTATCAACGCCCGTCATACTGAAGAAGATATTGAAGGCTTCTTGCAGTCACTGCTCTGGGCAAAAGACCGATATAGATTTTAGAACTCTCGAATTGCCGTAAGGGCGTGGGACCGAATGATACCCGCAGATTTCGCAGGAGGTAACTAGTCCTCTGTCAACAGTGATTTGATGTTACTGTCGGATAGGCCTATCCTGAAGCCAAGCCATCTCCGAGAGGTCTACGGCCATGAGAAAGAAATACGTCGTCGAACTTACCGGGCAACGAACTTACCGGGCAAGAGAGGGAGCAGTTGCTGAAGCTCGTCCATTCGGGCTCTGCCCCGGCGAGGAAGCTCAACCGGGCACGGATTCTCTTGAAGGCCGACACCGGCGAGCACACCGAAGGTCGGGAGCTCATCGACAAAGAGATCGCACAGAGGCTGGAGACTTCCACCGCCACCGTCCAAAGGGTGCGCGAGCGCTTTTACGAGGGAGGTCTGGGAGCGGCATTGGAACGCTCGCTGCCCGATCGGGTCTACAAGCGCTCCTTGGACGGACGCGCGGAAGCTCATCTGATCGCCTTGGTCTGCTCCGAGCCGCCGCGAGGGCGGGATCGTTGGAACTTCAGGCTGCTGGCGGACAAGGCCGTCGAGCTGGGGATCGTCGAGAGCGTCTCGCACGAGACCATCAGAAAGATGCTCAAAAAAACGAACTTCGCCCTCACCTCGTCAAGAGCTGGGTGATCCCGCCCGAGCAAAACGCCGCCTTCGTGTGGCGGATGGAAGAGATCCTGGACCTCTATGAAGAGCCCTACGATCCGCGCTACCCCGTGGTCTGCTTCGACGAGCGACCCTGCCGGCTGCTCTCGGAGGTCAGGGCGCCCCTGCCGGTCAAGCCCGGCTCACCGGCACGCTTCGACTCCGAGTATCAAAGGAGGGGTACCTGCCACGTGTTGATGGCCTTCGAGCCCCTGGCGGGTTGGCGACACGTCTCGGTGAGCAAGCACCGTCGCAAACGCGAGTTCTCCGATTTCATGCGCTACCTTGCTGAAGAAGCCTACCCCCAGGCGGATAGAGTCGGGGTGGTGATGGACAACCTCAATACCCACACTCCCTCCGCCTTCTACGAGTTCTTCGACGCCGAGCGGGCGCGTCGATTGGCCCGCAAGCTGGGGTTCGTCTACACCCCGGTTCACGGCTCGTGGCTGAACATGGCCGAGATAGAGCTCTCGGTGCTCGTGAGGCAGTGCCTACGGCGGTGTCTGCCGGACATGGAGACGCTCGGAGGTGAGCTAGAGGCATGGGAAGCGGAGCGCAACGGCTCGGAGGCCGGTGTGGACTGGCGTTTCACCACGCCCGATGCACGGACGAAGTTGCGCAGGCTTTATCCATCAATCGAGGATTGACAGAGGACTAGATTTTCGAGACTTGAAAGCTTTCTGAATGTAGCGATAGTGCAAAAGGAGGTAAGGTGTCCGAGGATCAGCTTGTAGTGCGCGTGGTCAATGATCTCTGTTCAATCGATGAAAGGGCGTGGGATGACCTTTGTAGCCCTGAGGATTTTTTCAAAGCAACCTACTTAAGAACGTTGGCCCAAGCTGGTCTAGATTGCACTTTTCGCTATTTTGTTGCGGAATCAGAAAATGAACTTGTTGGGTTTACACTAGGGTTCCTAACCCTTTTTCCGATTATTGGACCACTACGTATAAGAACGTTTATCAGCGGAACGCCGGTTAATGTTGGTTTACCTTTCGCTTTCCATCCTGAGTTCTCAAAATTGGTGATTTTTCGAGAGCTAGTGCGGAAAATATTGAACGAGGCTGAGAGCGATGGCGCTAAATTTATCATCTTACGTGATTTTCTCGACATAGACTTCCTGGAGGAATATGATTCTGTTGCCTCTAATTTAGGTTTTCGGCGTACTGAGCTTTTTAACGATGCCATCCTAGAAATTCGGTGGCAGAGTTTCGAAGATTACTTGAAAGCTCTACGATATGGCTACCGGAAAGATATACGCTACGACCTGCGCAAAGTATATAGATCTGGCTATCGTCTTGAAATCTTTCGAGGAGGCGAAATCATGCCTTACTTGACGGACCTGCATAGATTGTGGACGCAGGTCTACTTACGGCATCCTGAGCGTGATCAATTATTTCTGCCTCTCAGCTACTTTCGTAAGATCGCGACTTTACCAGAGTGTGTTGTGCTACTAATGTTCTATAAAAACAAATTGGCTGGGTTCGACTTGCTGATAGAGCGAGGTTCCCTCCTCGAAGTGTCTTTTTGCGGACAGGACTACGAGATTACAGGTAAGGAGCCTGTAGATCGAGCGCTCACGCACGAGATAGTTCGCTACGCCATCCAAAATAAGTTTCGGCTTGTCGATTTCGGGATCTCGAACGAGGCTATAAAGGCCCGCGTTGGTTGTGCACTCCAAAGACTATACGGTTATATACGTCCATTATCAGGAGCGAATGTCTTGAGAGCATTAGCTTTCGAAAGACTGGTAATGAGAGGGTACGGCTTCGAGGTTAAAGCTGCGAATATGCCCGAGAAGCCGGTATTCAAGGGCTGATGTGTAAGTAGTCTCTATCTCAAGTCAGACTTGACGACTTTATCCGAATTTAGGCAATTGTGAGCAGCGGTAAACAGCCTGGTAATCTAGGCTCGAATCCTAACTGTAAGCAGGGATGGTCTATACTCGTCGCGGCGAGCACGGTGCTCATCCTTGACGACCTGGCGCAGAACATAGTGCTTCCCGTCCTGCCTTATTATCATCAGCAGTTAGGGCTCACTTCTTCACAGCTGGGGATGATCCTGGCTGCGCAGTCGGCGACGGTGCTCGTCGCGAGCGCGCCGTTTGGCGCTTGGATCGAGCGTCATAAGCGGTGGACTGTGACGCTTCTGGCCGGCTTACTCTTGTTCGCCTTCTGCACAATGCTATATGGGTTGGCAAGAGGATTCAATTGGCTGTTCGCGGCTCGCGTCGGACATGGTTTGGCGGTAGCTCTCTCCTTCCCCACGGTATTCGCCATCGTAGCCGGGAGCGCGCCAGCGAGCAGGAAAGCAGCTACCCTGTCACTGCTCAACACGGCCGCGGCTGTAGGAGCGCTTGCTACGCCGCTCTTGAGCGGGATAACGGTGGATCTCCTGGGCATCCCGTGGGCATTTATCCTGATAGGCGCGGTTGTACTTCTCCTGACCCCTGTATTGCTGATCACCTTGCGCTCGCCCAGAGATGGCGCAGGACACGCAGGTTCAATTCCTCAAGCCCTGCAGGAGGCACCGCCACGGCGGCTGCGCCTGGCAGGATTGATAGCGGCGGCTCTGGTGATGTTCGAGGTGGGGTTGGTGGAACTGGTCGTGCCACTGAACGTAGGCGCAGCGCTGGGTTTTACCCCCGCGGAGCTGGGGTCCTACTTCTTCGTCCTCGGCGTGGCATTTGCCGCACCCCAACCTTGGATCGGCCGCCTGTGCGACCGGTACGGGGCCATCAACCCGATTAGAGCCGGGCTCTTAGGCACAGTACTTGCGCTGGTGGCCGCCTCACTGTTATCCGGATGGGCTTCCGCGGCCGCGCTGCTTGCTGCGGCTCCTTTCCTGGCTTTCGTATTCGTGTCGGCGACGGCGATAACGGGAGCAAACCCTGCAGCGGCCCGGGCTTTCGGGCTGTTCGAAACGGCCGTAGCACTCGGCTTACTGTTGGGTTCTCTCGTTGGTGGTAGCGTGTTGGAGAGCTGGGGAGCAAAAATTGCGATCCTCTGCGGAGCGGGGGCACCACTCCTCTTCGCGCTGATCTGGATATTGCAGCTCATAACAAGCCGGACCGGTCGAAGGAGGTAATGAAATTGTCACCTAACAAGAAACCTTCTGCACACAAAGAGCCGCAGAGAGTAGCCTTAGTAACGGGGACGTCTAGCGGGTTCGGATTGCTTACGGCGATTGCGTTGGCAGAGCGTGGAATCAGAGTCCTGGCGACTATGCGAGACCTTCACCGGCGAACCGCCCTGGATGATAAGATTCGACAGTACTGCCTCTCTACCCAAGTCGATGTGTTACAGCTCGATGTTTGTGACCCAACGTCTATTGCTAGATGTGTCAGATGGGCTGAAGAAACGTACAGTAACGTAGATATCCTTGTATGCAATGCAGGCATCGCCATACCTGGCTTCCTTGAAGAGATGTTGGAAGAGCAATGGCACGAGATCTTCGCCACCAATTTGTATGGTCAGGTAGGAATTATCAACGCTGTATTGCCCCTCATGCGACAGAGGCGTTCAGGACGCATCATTATAATCTCAAGTCTAGGAGGCAGGGTGCCTACACCGATGCTGGGAGCCTATTGTGCCTCCAAGTTTGCCCTGGAGGGTTACGGTGAGACATTGAGGCTCGAACTAAGGCCATTCGGCATAGACGTTGTTCTAGTTGAACCAGGAGCTTTTCGCACCGCTATCTGGAACAACCCATTACTTGAGTATGAACCAGATAATGATGAATCACCCTACGCAACGGATCGGAAGAAGCTCCTACATTTCTATCAAGATTACATCGACAAACATCTAGCTGATCCGTGGCAAGTTGCCAACTGCGTCTCCGAACTAGCTACTAAGCGCAATACTCCTAGGCTACGCTACCCTGTCGGGAAAGACGCACTCTTTCAGATTATGCTCAGGTCGGTTTTACCCTGGCGAATCTACGAGATAGTAGCTCGCCGCCTCGTGGGTCTGAGCTAGAGCGTTTGTCATAGCAGTTGGCCCACCGTGCGCTAACCGCAATGCTCCAAGAACCTACGGGCGTCCCGGGTCGTGACCTCGTCCAACGCCAGGCCCATCGCCTCGATCAGCACCTCTCTCGTGTATGTGCCTCAGCCTTGCGGAGTAGCCCCTTGACCTTTGAAAAGACCTGCTCTATGGGGTTGAGGTCCGGGGAGTACGGTGGCAGGTAGACGAGCTCGCATCTGGCGCCCTCGACGATCTTGTGCACCCTGTCGCCCTTGTGGGCGGATAGGTTTCAGCACGACGATCCGCCTGTCCCGCAAGCTCGGTGCCAAGACGCGCTCCGGGCACGCTTCGAAGACTTCCCGCGTCGTGGGTCCTTCGACCACCAGGCATGAGCCAACGCCCTCCGCCGTGATGCTCGCCAAGAGCGTCATGTTCTTGCCCAGGTTCCTGGGTGCCTTCGCGTGCGCCCGGTCAAGTCTCACGCTGGACTTGCTACGGTTTGGTGGTTCTCCATTGTTTTCGGTGCAGCTCGACGACACCAAACGGTGAATCCGAGAGATTGGCGCTCACGCTACACCGAGAAACCGCCTCCTGAGCAACTCGAAGCTTGCCCTACCGTACATGGACCTCTTGATCAGCTTCAACCGGTTCACCTGCCCCTCAGTCTGCCCGTTACTGTACGGCAGCGAGAGCGCGGCCTCCACGGCCGGTTGCTCGCACCGCAGGCCGATCGCGAAGGTCTCGAAGCCCTTCACTCCGCAAGAAAGTGACGCCTTCAGCCACTCCTCTTCGAGGTCTGCTTGCGCATCGAATCCACGTACCTGCCCGGTGTCGAAGGAGCCGGCTCGCGCCTCCTCTGCCTCGCCCACTGCAGAACGCGCCCCGGAGAGCCGGGGTAGCCCTGCTCCTTTATCTCTCTCCATAGCTGCATCGCCACGTGGCAGCCCTCCTCCCGGCGTCTGGCCAGGTACGGCTTGAAGGGGTCGAGCATGCTCGGTTACGGCGGATGGCGGCGGCGCTCGGGGAAGGTATCCGCATGTACGTAGCGCCTGACTGCTCCGCGGCTCATCCCGGTCGCGCGGCAGATGGTGAGCATCTCCATCCCCTGCTCATGCAGCTTTTTGATCTTCTTGTAGCGGGCGAGCATCTTGCTGCGGTAGGCGGCGCTCGCGGCCTCCTCCTTCGAAGAGCGCGGAACCGGGGCATGCTCGACAAGTGCGGCCTTTTCCTCGTCCTTCACCGGCAACGGGATCGCCGAGAGCGTGGCGCTGTTGGATCCCAGGACATGCTCCGTACTCTGGCGCAAGTTCTTCAACAGATGCCAGCGGTCGAGCACCTCCACCGCTTGCAGCACACCTTCCTCGATGCCCCGCTTGTATTCGGTGGAGCGGTCGCGGCCTATGATCTGCAGCTCCGGATACTCCTTGAGACACACCGCGAGCGTCTCGGCCGAGCGGCCCTCCAAAAGCTCTATGGGACGGCGCCGCTCGAAGTCCACGACGATCGTGCCGTACCTCCTGCCCTTCAGCAACGCGAAGTCGTCCACCCCGATGACTTCGGGCGGCTCGAAAGCAGGGAGCACCGCTGCGTGCAGACTTCGCAGCAGAGTAGATGGACTCACCTTCATGCCAAGGTACACTGACAGCCGAGCTCCGCCTTCGCCTCCGAGCGCGACGCCCACTAGTAGTAGCAGGACCTTCCTGAGCCGAACCGTCTTTCTGGCGTAGGGTTCCACGACCGAGGGCAGTTGCTCGGCGAAGATCTTCCTAGGGCATCCGCCGTTCGCGCAGCGAAACTTGCGCACGCGCAAAGAGATATGCGTACAGCGCGCCCGGCCCACAGCAGGTCGGAGACGATGCGCTCGTAATGGCTGTGTAGTCTGCCGCTGCCACTTCCGCAGATCGGACATTCAGCCTCAGGCTGTGTACTTGCGACCGAGAGGGAGATGGTCTCGGCGTCGATGGCGATGTTCTCGAGCTTTAGGCCGGGGAACTTGGGCAGCAGCGTCATGGAGAGCTTCGATGCGGTTTTCATGCCCCGCTTTGTAGCTCATGTGTTCGCTTTGCTGCACCAAGAGCGACGGAGAACCACCAGACCGTTGCAACTCCAATCCGGATGCACCTGGCTCTTTCGGACTACGAGAAGCCCCAGCGGGAGCACTACGAGCTGCTCGAACTCTGCCGACGGGGTGATGAGGAGGCCGCGCTCGCCCTCCTCGCCCGCCACGTCCGGGAGACCGGGGATCTGTTGCTGGAATCTATAAAAGAGTAGCTCAGGAGCCCCACTCCTGCATCATGGTGTCCCGGAAGATCTCCGGGCCCTGGGTTTCGCCGCCCTCCTCCAGCCTGGTCACGAGCTGCGCGATGGTATCGTCGGTCTTCGCCATGCGCTCGGCGAGGAGCCGCCCCAGCTCGTAGACTACCTTGAGGGCGGCGAGCGAGCCTTCCTCGACGAGCCCGACGAAGGCCTCGCGCGGGATCGCGTACCCTCGTGTCCTGGTTCGCGCCCGCACGAGAGCCGTGGACCGCACTCCTCCGGCGAGGAGCCCCACCTCACCCACCACGGTCGGGGCCTTGAGGACGGCGAGCTGGCGGGTGCTGCCCGGAAGGATCTTCTTGCGCACCTCGACGGTTCCGGAGGCGAGCACGTAGAGCGCCCGGCAAGGCTCCCCTTCGCGTATCAGCGTGGCACCCGGACCAAACTCGATTTGACGGGCTATCTTGCGGATCTGCTCCAGCTCTGCAGGATCCAGACCCCCGAAGAGATCCAGCTCTTCCAGTGGGTGCGGCGCCTCCCTCATCGTCCCTCCCGCGCGGACCACTCGGTCATCAACCTGTCGCGGAACGCCTCGAGGTCCACGTCTCCTCCACCTTCGAGCTCGCGTGCCGTGCGCGCGACCTCTTCGTCGAGCCGTGACAGACGCCGGGCCAGCGTGCGCGCGATCCCGTAGGAGAGCTTGTAAGCGGCCGGATTCCCGCCGGAGATCATCCGCCGGAACCTTGCGCGCGGGATCTTTATCGCCTCCACCTTCCCCCTGGCCCGTACGGTCGCGGTGGCCGCGCTCTCCGCCAGCAGACCGACCTCCCCGACGACGGCCCGTTCCCTGCCGGCGTCGATGCTCGCGAGCACCCTGGGCCTGCTCCCCGGCACCCGCTTGAGAACCTCAACCTCACCAGAGAGCAGAACGAAGAGGTTCTCGTGGGGCCTGCCCTCCTGGATCAGGACATCCCCTGCCCCGTAGACCACCTCCTCGCAGACGCGCACGAACTCCTCCAGCTCCTCCTGCCCGAGAGACTCGAAGAGCGGCATCTCGCTGAGCTCTTCCATCTGCATCCCTACGCTAATCCTAATACAGGATCACGGTCAGCGGGACCGGCACACGAAGATCGGGGCCCTTCGAAAGGGCCCCGATCTTACTGACCTCTCCGTTGGCGGCTTAGTAGTAACCGTAGCCGTAGTAGTAGGGGTTGTAGTAGCCGCCGCCGACGATCGTGGCGTCTATCGTGCCGACGCCGACGGAGGTCAGGCCGATGGCCTGCGCCGCACCGTAGGAGAGGTCGAGCTGCCTGCCCGCCGCGTACGGACCCCGGTCGTTGACCGTGACCACCACGCACCCATCGTAGCAGACCCTAAGCTTGGTGCCGAACGGCAGGTACGGAGAGGCAGCCGTGTAGTCGTACATGTTGAACGGCTGACCGCTCGCCGTCAGCGCGCCCTGAAAGCCCGGCCCGTACCAGCTGGCCACCAGAGGCTCGGCCTGCGCATCCTTCTGGACGAACGCTACCGATAGGGCCAGAACTCCAGCAACGAACAGCATCTTGAGTAAAGACTTCAAGGAAGCCCCCTCCAGATCTTTGCCTTCACAACAACAACGGTGCGAGAGAATAGCAGAAAGCCCCCCTTGCGCAAGCACGACGCAAGAATGTTTGTGAACTATTTCACAAACATCTCGTAACAGAAAATTCCACAGATGCATAGTAAGAAGACGCCATTCGAGGGACATTCGACGTGAAGGTTGCGTTTTTGCTGCGGTTTTCGCTGGGATGTATGCTTTGGGTCCGGCTACTGGCGTACGGGAGGAGGAAACTGTGGCGAGGCCTTTTCACCGATATTTGAAGATAAGAAGTTCCTACGGAGCGTCCTGGTCCCCGGACGGTCGCTCGCTCTCTTTTCTGACCGACGTCACGGGGGTGCCGCAGCTCTGGGAGGTTGGGGTGGAGGGCGGCTGGCCGGGGCAGCGGACGTTCTTCGAGGAGCGGGTCGTGCGGGCTGAGTACTCGCCGGTGGACGGGCGCATCGTGTTCGCGATGGACGCCGGGGGGAACGAGCGGATGCAGCTCTTCGTGCTCGAGGGTGGGGAGGAGAGGGATCTGACGCGGATGCCGCAGGCGATCCACAACTTCGGGGGGTTCTCTCCGGACGGGAGTTGCATCGCCTACACCGCGACCCGGCGCAACGGCACCGACTTCGACGTCTACGTGCAGCGCCTCGACGGGGAGCCGGAGATGGTCTGGGAGGTCTCCGGGTACCACGGCGTCGCCGGCTTCTCGCCCGACGGTGGGGCGCTCCTCGTCTCGCGACATCACTCCAACGTCGACGGCGACCTCTACCTGCTGGATCCCGGCGACGGTAAAGCGCGCCTTCTCACCCCGCACGAGGGTGAGGCCCGGTTCGTCTCGCCCGTCTTCTCGGCCGACGGTCGGTCCATATATCTGGCCACCGACCTCGGGGCGGAGTTTTTGAGGCTTGCGAGGTTGGATCTCGAGACGCTCGACCTCGAGTATCTCACCCCGGACGAGTGGGACGTGGAGGAGGTCGAGGTTGCGAGGGATGGCCGCTACGTCGCCGCGGTGCGCAACGTCGAGGGCTACTCGGAGCTCTTGCTGTTCGACGGGGAGGGCAAAAAGGTGGTGGGCTCTGTCCTTCCCGGCGGTGTCTTCGGGGGGATAGCCTTCTCGCCGGGCTCCGACCACCTCGCCCTCACCCTCACCGGTCCGGACCGCACCCCCGACGTGTGGATCGCCGAGCTTCCCGACGGCGAGGTGCGGCGTGTCACACGCTCATCCCTCGCCGGGATACCGCGTGAGAGCTTCGTGAGACCCCGGCTCGTGCGCTATACGTCCTTCGACGGGCGTGAGATCCCGGCCTTCTTCTACGAGCCGAAAGAGGATGGTGCCCCGGTGATCGTGAACGTACACGGCGGCCCCGAGTCGCAGGCGCGCCCCGCCTTCGCCCCCGTGACCCAGTACTTCGTGCACCGCGGGTACGCGGTCTTCGCACCCAACGTCCGCGGCTCGACCGGCTATGGGAAGACCTACACCCGGCTCGACGACGTGGAGAGGCGGATGGACTCCGTCGCCGACCTCGCGCACGCGGCTTACTGGCTCAGGGAGAACGGGCACGAGAAGATGGCCGTCATGGGCGGCTCCTACGGCGGGTTCATGGTCCTCGCCGCGCTCACCGAGTACCCGGAGCTTTGGGACGCCGGGGTGGACATCGTCGGGATCGCCAACCTCGTCACCTTCCTGGAGAACACCGGCAGCTACCGCCGGGCGCTCAGGGAGCGGGAGTACGGATCCCTCGAGCGCGACCGCGAGTTCCTGGAGTCCATAAGCCCTATATACAAGGCCGAGCGCATCCGGGTCCCGCTCATGGTCATCCACGGCAAGAACGACCCGCGGGTGCCGGTGGGGGAGGCCGAGCAGATAGTGGCGAGGGTCGAAGAGAACGGCGGGGTGGTCGAGTACCTCCTCTACGAGGACGAGGGGCACGGGCTCGCCAGGCTGAAAAACCGCCTCGACGCCTACCCCAGGATAGCCGCCTTTCTCGACCGTCACCTCATGGCCGATGGATAGATGACCGTCCTCGCTCTGGTTCTCGTCGTCTGCTCGGGGCTCATTCACGCCACCTGGAACCTTCTGGCCAAGCGCTCCGGAGAGGACGGTGTGCCCTTCGTCTGGCTCTACAGCGTGCTTTCCACCCTGATCTACACCCCGGTAGCCGCCGTCTTCGTGCTGCGCGGAGCAGGGGGCGACGTGGAAAAGATCGGAGCCCTGTTCATGATCGGAACCGGCATCCTGCACGCCGCCTACTTCCTCTGCCTGCAGAGAGGTTACGGGAGCGGGGACCTCTCGGTCGTCTACCCCCTCGCGCGCGGCACGGGGCTCCTGCTCTCGAGCTTCGCCGCGACGATCGTCTTCGGAGAACGCCTCGGGCCCCTCGGCGTGGGCGGGGTCTTCGCGATAACGGCCGGTGTGTTCCTGCTGGCGCGTGAGCCGGGTGTAGGGAGAGGTGGAAAGAGCGGGCGTGCGGGCGTCGTCTACGGAATTCTCACCGGCATACTCATCGCCGCCTACACTTTATGGGACAAGTACGCCGTGAGCGACCTCGCGCTTGCCCCCCTGCTCTATTACTGGGCGTCCCTGTGCGTGGAGAGCGCCCTGCTCACCCCGCTCGCCCTGCGTGAGAGACAGGAGGTCGGTCGCACCTGGCGCGAGCATCGGGCGGAGGCCGTAGGCGTGGCGGTCCTCTCCCCGCTCGCCTACCTCCTGGTGCTCACGGCGATGGTCTTCACGCCGGTCAGCAGGATCGCGCCGGTGCGGGAGGTGGGTATCCTCTTCGGCGCCCTCATGGGAGGCAGGCTGCTCGCCGAGGGAGGGGTGGAGAGGCGTCTTTTCGCCGCCGGGCTTATGGTTGCGGGGATAGCGGTTCTGGCTGTTGGTTGAGAAGATCGGGGCACATGGAGACGCTCTCCGGAGGCTCCGGGCGCACCGCGCAGGTTTTGTTGACAACCGACTCCCGAGACGGCTAAGCTCAGCCGGACCGGACGTACGACGGAGGTGGTGGGATGGAGCAGACGAAGTTTCTCCTCGACGAGCGGGAGCTGCCGGAGAGCTGGTACAACCTGGTCGCGGACCTGCCGTTCGCGCTGGAGCCACCGCTCGACCCTGCGACCCGGAAGCCGGTGGGGCCGGAGGCGCTCGCGGCGATCTTCCCGGAGGAGATAATCCGCCAGGAGGTCTCCACCGAGAGATACATCCCGATTCCGGAGGAGGTGCGTGAGATCTACAGCCTCTGGCGCCCGACGCCGATGTTCCGGGCGCGACGGCTCGAGCGGTATCTGGACACCCCGGCGCACATCTACTACAAGTACGAGGGGGTGAGCGCGCCCGGCAGCCACAAGCCGAACACCGCCGTCCCACAGGCCTATTACAACCGCGAGGCGGGCGTAAAACGCCTGACCACCGAGACCGGGGCGGGGCAGTGGGGCTCGTCTCTGGCCTTCGCCTGCCGGCTGATGGGGATGGAGTGCACCGTCTACATGGTGCGCGTCTCCTACGAGCAGAAACCCTACCGCCGCGTCATGATGCAGACCTACGGGGCGGAGGTGTACCCGAGCCCGAGCGAGAAGACCGGGGCCGGACGTCGGGTCCTGCAGGAGGATCCGCAGACGACCGGGTCTTTGGGGATCGCGATCTCCGAGGCCGTCGAGGATGCGGCGTCGAGCGAGGACGCCAACTACTCTTTGGGGAGCGTCCTGAACCACGTGCTTCTGCACCAGACGGTCAACGGCCAGGAGGCCATGAAGCAGATGGAGATGGCCGGGGAGTGGCCGGACGTCGTGATCGGGTGCGCGGGGGGCGGCTCGAACTTCGGCGGGTTCGCGTTCCCGTTCCTGCGCGAGAACCTGGTCAACGGCAAGAAGACCCGCTTCATCGCCGTCGAACCCTCCTCCTGCCCGACGCTGACCAAGGGCAAATTCACCTACGACTTCGGGGATGAGGCGGGGATGACCCCTATGCTCAAGATGTACACCCTGGGACACGACTTCGTCCCCGCCGGGATCCACGCCGGCGGGCTGCGCTACCACGGCGACTCTCCCATACTCAGCGCGCTGGTGCACGAGGGGCTCGTCGAGGCCCGTGCCTACCCGCAGAACCCGACGTTCGAGGCCGGGGTGACCTTCGCCCGGGTCGAGGGGATACTCCCCGCCCCGGAGGTCAACCACGCGATAAAGGCCGCTATAGACGAGGCGCTCGCGGCGAAAGAGGCGGGCGAGGAGCGGGTGATCGCGTTCAACCTCTGCGGACACGGGCACTTCGACCTCGGAGCGTACGAGCGCTATCTCGCCGGGGAACTCGTCGATCTGGAGTACTCCGAGGAGGAGATCGAGCGGGCCGTCGCGCGCATACCGGGCTGAGGAGTGTGCTATACCCTCTCTCGCCTGTTTCCTCTGACGGAGGGTTCTCATGCAGCAGGATGGCAAGGTGAAGCTCGGCTCCGAGATGGAGGTCGCCCCGCTCGGGGTCGGAGCGTGGGCGTGGGGCACACGCTACCTCTGGGGCTACGGCAGTAGCTACGGCAGGGAAGACGCCGAGGCGGCGCTCCGGGCGAGCCTGGAGAGCGGGGTCGAGCTGGTGGACACCGCCGAGATCTACGGCAACGGGGCCTCCGAGCGGATCATCGGCGAGGTCCTGAGGTCCGGGGAGCTGCCGCGCCGACCCGTCATCGCGACCAAGTTCGCCCCGCTTCCCCACCGGCTCGACCCGAGAGCGCTGCTCCGGGCGCTCGACGGGAGCCTGCGCCGGCTCGGGGTCGAGTCGGTCGACCTCTACCAGGTGCACTTCCCCTCGCCGCTGTTGAAGGTGGAGAGCCTGATGGACGCGCTGGCCGAGGCGGTCAAGGAGGGGAAGGCGCGGGCCGTCGGGGTCTCGAACTACGGTGCCTCGCAGATGCGCCGGGCGTACGAGCGGCTCGCGCATCATGGAGTCCCGCTCGCCTCCAACCAGGTGCGCTACAACCTGCTCGACCGCTCACCGGAGTACAACGGGGTGCTCGACGCCTGCCGGGAACTGGGAGTGACGCTCATCGCCTACAGCCCGCTCGCGCAGGGGCTCCTGACCGGCAAATACCGCCCCGGCGTCAGGCCCTCCGGGCTCGTGCGGCGCTTCGACCGGCGCTTCAGCCCTCGCGGGCTCGCACGGATAGAGCCCGTCGTCTCCGCCCTGGAGCGCATCGCCGAGAAGCGGGGCAAGACGCCCTCTCAAGTCGCGCTCAACTGGCTCGTGACCCAACGCGACGTGCTCGCGATCCCCGGGGCCAAGAACGGCGAGCAGGCCCGGCAGAACGCGGGGGCTCTGGGCTGGTCGCTCTCCCCCGAGGAGGTTGGAGAGCTGGATCAGATCACGTCCGTATTACGGACCCGGGTTCGGTCCGGTTAGATCCTGCCGGAGAGGACGCTCGCGGCCTGGATCACGGGGCTCAGCGCCGGGCCGAAGGGTGGCGCGTAGGCCAGGTCCAGATTGACGAGATCCGCCACGCCCAGCCTCCCCCAGATCGCCGTCGCGCACACGTCGACGAGCCTGTCCGCACCATCCCCGGCGGCCTGCGCCCCGAGGAGGGTGCCGCCGTCGCCGTCGGCGACGAGTTTGAGCGTGACCTTTTCGGCGCCCGGATAGTAGGCGGCGCGGCTCGTGGAGCCTATCGTGGCGCATACCGTCTCGAAGCCCGCCTGCTGAGCCTCGCGCTCGGAGAGGCCGGTCTTCGCCACCGGTAGCTCGAAGACCCTGAAGATGCCGGTCGCGAGCACGCCGGGGAACTCCAGCTCGTCCCGGCCCGTCGCCGCGTTCGTCCCGACGACCCGACCCATCTGGTTCGCCGTGTCCCCGAACGGTGCCCAAACCGGGAGACCGCTCGCCAGGTTCGTCGTCTCGACGCAGTCCCCGGCTGCCCACACGTCGGGCAGGCTCGTTTTCATGTGGCGGTCCACCCGGATCGCGCCGGTCCGGCCGATCTTCGCCCCCGCCTCCCGCGCCAGGGTGACCTCGGGCTCTATCCCCACCCCGACGAGCGCGAGGTCGGCATCCAGGCATCTTCCGGCGAGCCTCACGCCCCGCAGACGACCTGCTTCGCCGTAGAACCCCTCCGCCGCCCTGCCGGTGTGGACCTCGACCCCGTTTTCAGCGAGCTCCCGTTCGACCAGCTCCGAGAACTCCGGGTCGTGGGTGGGGGCGACGTGCTCTCCCGCCTGGACGAGCGTGACTTCGAGGCCGATCTTCCTTAGGTTCTCCGATGCCTCGAGGCCGATGTAGCCGCCGCCGACCACGACGGCCCTCTTCGGGGAGCGATCCTCCAGGTAGCGGAGGATGCGGTCGGCGTCGGTCAGGAAGCGCAGCGTGAAGACCCCTTCGAGCTCCGTGCCCTCCACCGGGGGCACCACGGCCCTCGCCCCGGTCGCGACGATGAGCCGGTCGTAGGAGTCCTCGAAGGTCTCGCCCGAGCGCAGATCACGCACCAGGAGCCCTTTCGAGGCCGGGTCGATGCGCTCCACCCGGTGGCGTGTCCTGACCTCGATGCCCATCCGGGCGAACTCCTCCGGGGTGCGGGCGACGAGCCTTTCGCGCCCTGAGACGGTGCCCGAGAGGAAATAGGGCAGCCCGCACTCGCTGATCGAGACCTCCGGCTCCTCCTGGTAGAGCGTTATCTCCAGCTCCGGGGCGACCCTGCGGGCCCGGGATGCCGCCTTCGTCCCCGCCGCGACCCCGCCGGCGACTACGAGACGCATGGTGCTGCGTTCTCGCCGGAGACGAAGCCCCCGGCGGGAGCCGGGGGCTCTGGGGGAAGGCTCACCAGACGTTCTCGCCTGGGAGGCGGACTACTTTGCGGCCTGATAGCGGCGGTTCGCCTCGTCCCAGTTGACCACGTTCCACCAGGCGTCCACGTAGGCCGCGCGGCGGTACTGGTACTTCAGGTAGTAGGCGTGCTCCCAGCAGTCGAGCCCGATGATCGGGACTTTGCCCTGCATGTAAGGGGAGTCGCCGTTCGGGGTCGTCTCTATCGCGACCGACCCATCCGGGTTCGCGACGAGCCAGCACCAGCCCGAGCCGAAGAGTGCGCCCGGTGCGGCCGCGGCGGCGAACTGCTGCTTGAACTCGTCGAAGGAGCCGAAGGCCGAGTCTATCGCCTGACCCAGTTCACCGGCCGGGGCCCCGCCCCCGTTGGGGCTCATGATCTGCCAGAAGACCGAGTGGTTGGAGTGCTGGCCGCCGTTGTTGCGTACGGCTCGCCGGATGTCCTCCGGGACGCTGTCGAGGTCCGCCAGAACCTCCTCGATGGAGCCCTTGTCGGCCTCGGGATGCTTCTCGAAGGCGCTGTTGAGGTTCTGGACGTAGGTGTTGTGGTGGTTGTCGTGGTGGAAGCGCATGGTCGCTTCGTCTATGTGCGGTTCCAGAGCGTCGTAGGGGTAAGGGAGATCAGGAAGTTCGTAAGCCATTCTCTCTCCTTTGATCCGGCTTCACCTGCACAACAACCCTTTAATACCCGCAAGCGACCCATTCTTAACGTCTCCGGGGCTCCGTATGGTCGGATTTACATGCGGGACTGTAGAATGTCGGCGATGAGGCCGACTTTTGCAGAGGACGGGCCGGGAGGGGGGAGGTCTTCCGGCGACGAGATGCGCCGGTTGCTCGACCGTGCGGTCGCCGCGAGCTCCAACGGCATCGTCATAACCGATGCCCGGCAAAAGGACAACCCGATCATCTACGTCAACCCGGCCTTCGAGCGCACGACGGGATATTCCTTCGAGGAGGTCTGCGGGCGCAACTGCCGCTTCCTGCAGAACGGGGACCGCGACCAGCCGCAGCTCGAGGAGCTGAGGAGGGCCGTCCGTGAGGGCGGGGAGTGCCGGGTGGTCCTCAGGAACTACCGCAAGGACGGCGAGCAGTTCTGGAACGAGCTCTACATCTCGCCTGTCTTCGACGAGGAGGGGCGCCTGACCAACTTCATCGGGGTCCAGAACGACATCACCGAACGCAAGCGGGCCGAGGAGGAGCGCGACCTGCTGCTCGCCCGCGAACAGCTCGCGAGGGCCGAGGCCGTCTCGGCGCGCAAGCGGCTCTCGCTGCTCGCCTCGGCGGGGGCGATGCTCTCCTCTTCGCTCGAGTACGCCGAGACCCTGCACACTATAACGCGCATCGTGGTGCCCGAGATCGCGGACTGGTGCCTGGTAGACGTGGAGGAGAACGGCGTCGTGCGGCAGGCCGCCGAGGCCCACGCCGACCAGAGGCTCGAGGCTCTGCTGCACGCCCTGCGCGGCGGGAGACGTCTCGAGGAGGCCGCGCGGGACGTGTGGGACCATCTGCCGCGTCTCTACAGGGGCGGGGAGGGGTTGGGGGGTGACCTCGAGGGGCTCCCGGACGAGCTCCGACCGCGCTCCTGCATCCGGGTGCCGCTTCTCGCCCGGGGCAGGATGCTCGGGGTCATGACCCTCGCCGCGACCCGCCAGGACCTCCGCTACGACGAGGAAGACCTCGCGCTCGCGGAGGACCTCGCGTACCGCTGCGCGCTCGCGATGGACAACGCCAGGCTCTACGGGGAGCAGAACTACATCGCCCAGACCCTGCAGCAGAGCCTGCTGCCCCGCCTGCCCGAGCCGCCGGGTATCGAGGTCGGGGCGGAGTATCTCCCCGCGGGGGAGGGCAACGAGGTCGGCGGGGATTTCTACGACCTGATCGAGTGCGGCGGGAGGGATTGCTGGATCTCGCTCATCGGGGACGTGTGCGGGCATGGGGCTGTGGCGGCGGCGACCAACGCCCTCGCCCGCTACACGGTGCGCGCCATCGCCCTGCTCGAGGACTCTCCGGCTAAGATACTCTCGGACCTCAACGAGGCGATGCTCCGCCAGCTCTCCGGCCGGCAGTTCTGCACCTCGGCCTGCATCAGGATATCCCTCCCCGCCGCGAGCGGGCTCGACCTCTCGGTGACCCGCGCTGGCCACCCATCCCCGCTCATCGTGCGTGCCGGGGGGGAGGTGGAGAAGATCGGGCGCCTGGGGAGGGCGCTGGGGATCTTCGACGATCCCGAACTCGTCGAGGTCCCGGCCCGGCTCGAACCCGGGGATGCGATCGTGCTCTACACCGACGGGGTGACCGAAGCCCGCTCCCCGGATGGCGCTTTCTTCGGCGAAGAGAGGCTGCGTTCGCTGCTCGGCTCCTGCGCCGGCCTCGAGGCGCCCGAGATCGCGCGGGTCGTCAGGGCGGCCGTGCTCGGCCATGCCGCCGGAGCCCCGCGCGACGACATCGCCGTGCTCGTGCTGCGGGCGCCGAAGACGTCCCGCTGAGCGTTCCCACGCGAAACTCTCCCAGATGTGATCCAGGGGACTATCTATCCGCGGGGGTGGTATAGAATCATGTGAGAAAGGAGACTATGAGCGAGCTCGATACGATCATCTGGGCCGTGGTGCTGGCTCTGGCGTTCATCGGGGAGATGGTGACGCTCTCTTTCTTCCTGATCTTCTTCTCCTTCGGGGCTGCGGTCGCCCTGCTCATCTCCTTTGCGGGGACCGGGGTGATCTCTCAGCTCGCTGGATTCGTCGCCGCCTCACTCATCAGCATGGCCCTGCTGCGCCCGGCGCTCGTGAACCGGCTCTCGCTCGGGGGTGGTGAGCGGTACGAGAGGCACAAAGGGATAGTGGGGCGCAGCGCCGTCGTAACGGAGGAGATCGAACCGGGCTCCAGCGGCATGGTCCGGATCGGCAGGGGGGAGTTCTGGACGGCCCGCGCGCTCCATCCAGGTATGAGGATAGAGGAGGGGACGCGGGTTCGGGTGCTCGACAGCGACGGGCTCACGGCCTTCGTGGAGCCCCTGGAGGAGAACGGGGAAGGAGAGGCGTGATATGTCTGCCGGTCTGATAGTGGTAATAGTCGTCGCGGTCATCGTGCTCGCGTTCGTGGCACGCAGCGTGCGGGTGATTCCGCAGAGCAGGGTGGGGATCGTGCAGCGGCTCGGGCGCTACCACCGAACCGCCGAGAGCGGGCTGACGTTCATCATACCCCTGGTGGACAAGATGTTGCCCAAGACCGACCTGAGGGAACAGGTCGTCTCATTCCAGCCGCAGGCGGTCATAACCAACGACAACGTCGGTATCCAGATCTCGGCGGTGGTCTACTACCAGATCATCGACCCCCGCGCCGCCGAGTACGAGGTCGCGAACCTGACGGTGGCGATGGAGCAGATCACGCAGACAAATCTGCGCAACGTGATCGGCAACCTCACGCTGGACGAGACTCTGGTCTCGCGCGACGAGATAAACGCCAAGCTGCGCGCCGTCCTCGACGAGGTGACCGAGAAGTGGGGCGTGAGGATAACGCGGGTGGAGATCAAGGAGATCATCCCGCCGCACGACATCCAGCAGGCGATGGAGAAGCAGATGCAGGCGGAGCGCAACCGCCGCGCCGCCATCCTCACCGCCGAAGGGGACAAGCGGGCCGCGATCCTCAAGGCCGAGGGCGAGAAGGAGTCGGCGATCCTCAAGGCGCAGGGTGAGAGGGAGGCTGCGGTCCTGCGGGCGGAAGGCGAGGCTGAGGCGTACCGCAAGCTCCAGCGGGCCCAGATAGAGATGGCGGGTGCCCTCTTCGAACGGCTGCACACCTCGGACCTTTCCGCCGAGGCCCTGCGCTACCTCTACCTGATGACCCTCCCGAAGATAGCCGAGGGAGAGGCCAACAAGCTCTTCGTCGTCCCCTCCGAGCTTCAGGACCTCGCCGGGGCGGTGGGCTCGCTCGCGGCGGGCGCGAAGATGGCCTCGGGCGGCAGGGACGGCCTCTCGGATTCCTCGCGCGAGGATTGAACGGCTTGGGGCCTCACCGGCTCCCCTATACGGCCAGCTCCCGCTCCTCTTCTTCGAGCTCTTCCCGGGCGACGTCTATGTGGTGACGGATCTCCTCCGGCGTGAGGCTCACCCCCATCGCGAGCGCGTAGATCGCGAGGCTGAAGACGGAGACCACCAGGATGTCCCACCCGAACGGCAGGATGCCCGAGCCTCCCCCGAAGGTTCCGAGGTAGGAGATCACCGCCATCCCGGCGAGGTAGGGCCACAGCCACAAGGATCCCTTCCAGTCGAGCGGAGCCCGCTCTTGGTTCGTGAGGCGCGCCATGCCGAGCAGGGCGAAGCCAAAGAGGATGGCGACGAACAGCTTCCAGTCAACGTCCCAGCCGGTCCAGTAGATGACCAGGTTCGCGATGATGAACGCTACCGGTGCGAGCACGCCCCCGGCCGGGAGCCGGAACGGACGGGGGTGCTCCGGCTGGCGCCTCCTGAGCGCCCCGAACGCCAGCGGCGCCGTGGCGTACCCCATCACCGTGGCCGAGGTTATGAACCCGACCAGCTCCTGCCAGCCGGGGAACGGCAGGAACATGAACATCCCGATGATGAAGCTGAAGATGATGCTCACCACCGGGACCCCCCTCGTGCTCAGCTGCCCGAAGACCTCCGGAATGTATCCGTTGCGGGCGAGGGAGAAAGAGAGCCGGGAGCTGGAGCCGGTGTAGATGAGTCCGGTACCTCCGGGGGAGATGACCGCGTCTATGTAGAGCAGGACGGCGAGCCATCCTGCGCCCACGGCGGTTGCTATGCCGGCGAAGGGACCGGCGAGCCCCTCGAAGGAGAGCTTGGCCCACCCGTGGGAGAGCTCGTGCGGTGTGAGAGCACCGATGAACGCCACCTGCAGCAGGATGTAGAGGACGACCCCGATTATCATCGAACCGATTATGGCTATCGGGATGTTGCGCTGCGGGTTGCTCCCCTCACCGCCGAGCTGGATGGCCTGCTCGAAGCCCTGGTAGGCGAAGATGATGCCGCCGGTGGAGACCGCGGAGAGCACGCTCTGGAATCCGAAGGGCATGAACCCGCCCGAGGCGGTGAAGTTCGAGGCGTTGAACGAGAGCACGATGAGCACGATCACAGCGAGGAAGGGAACGGCTACCTTCCACGCCATGATCAGGTTGTTGGACTTCGCGAGCCAGCTGACGCCCATGATGTTGAGGATCGTGAAGACGAGCATCAAGACACCCGCCACCGCGATGCCTTCGTCGGTGAGTACCGTCACCCCGGAGGCCGTGCTCGTCAGCCCGGAGAGGTAGTTGGAGGCATACTGTATAGCCGCCTCGACCTCTATCGGGGCTACGGTCACGGCACCGACCCAGGTGATCCAGCCGGAGGCGAAGCCGACCATGCTGCCGAAGGTGAAGTGCGGGTAGCGCGCCGATCCCCCGGCGACCGGGTACATGCTGCCGATCTCGGCGTGGACGAAGGCCAGGATGAGCATTACCACGGCTCCTATGATCCAGGCGATCAAGGCCGCAGGCCCGGCGATCTGCGAGGCGGTAAGCGCCCCGAAGAGCCACCCGGAGCCGATGATGGAACCCAAAGAGAAGAACACGAGCCCTATGAGGCTCACGTCACGCCTCAGGCGGCGCTCCCCCGCTTCTCCTCTTTCCTGCGCGCTGGCGGTCATGCGTTCCTCCCCTGCCCGCGAAATCCCTTCTCCCACTCCCGCCCGCTCACCGCGGACGCCAAATACTAGTACTACAGTTGTAGTTCATGTTGTAGTTCATGCCGTAGACGCACCCCTCCGCTTGTAATGGCAGCGCCTGGCTACAGCCTGATGATGAAGACGCCATTGCGACCAAGAGAGCACTTCTTCCCA
>Ga0207747_1001090_pt1 | contig 21964 bp, 19 predicted proteins | sample HigsolmetaGSP11D_FD_184839 | JGI IMG/M metagenome (GOLD analysis project Ga0207747, IMG submission 184839) | High solid enriched microbial communities from the Joint BioEnergy Institute, USA - SP1-1-D (SPAdes) | ecosystem: Engineered > Bioreactor > SSF (Solid state fermentation) > Aerobic >...
CCACCGACACAAGCGACGACAGCATCCGGTAACTTTCCTGTCTGTTCAACGATTTGCCGTTTTGTTTCTTTACCGATCACTGACTGAAAATCACGAACGATCAGCGGAAACGGGTGCGGACCAACTGCAGAACCTAGTATATAGTGGGTATCGGTCACATGAGCCGCCCAGTAGCGTAACGCTTCATTGGTGGCATCCTTCAATGTCCCGCTGCCACTGGATACGCCTCTTACTTCAGCCCCTAACATTTCCATGCGAAAGACATTTAATTTTTGCCGTTCAATATCCTCAACACCCATAAACACGATACATTCTAAGCCAAATAGGGCACAAACCGTTGCAGTAGCCACCCCGTGTTGCCCTGCGCCCGTTTCAGCAACTACCTTTTTCTTCCCCATCCTCAGTGTCAACAGCGCCTGACCAATTGTATTATTAATTTTATGGGCACCGGTATGATTTAAATCTTCCCGTTTTAAATAAATTTTCGGTCCGCCGAGCTTTTTCGTCAATTGCTCGGCAAAATAAAGCGGTGTTTCCCTCCCGACATATTGTTTTAAATAATATTCCACTTGTTGTAAAAATGCAGGATCATTTTTTGCTGTTTCATAGACTTCCTCCAGTTCCAATAATGCCGGCATTAATAATTCCGGTACAAATCTCCCGCCAAAATTTCCGTATCGCCCTGTTTTATCTGGCATTGTATAAGTTGTCAATGGACTCATCCTTTCCCGTCGATTTTGCTTGCTTAATAAATTCGCAAATTTTTTCTTTGTCTTTCTTTCCATCTATCTCTACACCACTGGAAACATCAACCCCAACCGGACCCACAACCGTAATTGCCTCTCGGACATTATCCGGTGTCAAACCACCCGCCAAAATAAGTTTGCAACGGGCCAACTTAAGATTCTTTACAATCTTCCAATCAAATGTTTTTCCACTACCACCGTGATATTTTTCTTTTGGACTATCAATCAAGTAATATTCACAAGGGTAGGACCATATTTCACAATGCTTGATTGAATCGACTGAAAATGCTTTGATAACCGGTAATGAAAGTCTTTCGGCTACACTAGACGGCTCATTGCCATGGAGTTGTAAAAAATCCAAGCCAACAAAATTTGCAATCTCTGTCATTTTTTCAACCGTTTCATTAACAAATACTCCAACCTTCTTTACTTGTTTCGGCAATTCGTTTACAATTTCTCGAGCCGTTTCAGGGGAGATTTTTCTCCGGCTGTCTGCAAAAACGAAGCCGATAAGATCTGCACCCCCACGAACAGCCGCCCAGCCTGCTTCCAAAGTTTGAATGCCACAAATTTTTACAAGCACATGCAACACACTTCCTTTCCTACAAAATCTTTACTTTCTTAAAGTGACACTTCCATCAGTGAGGGGTTCTTCATCCCCTGAACCATTGAACACATGCGGGTAGTTGATTTCACACCTAACTTCTTAGTAAACTCGTAATCTTAAGATGGAGGTCCTTTTTCAATTTATATTTTGAAATAACGAAACCTGGAACGATTTGAAAGTTTCCTCCAAATTCTTCGCCCGCATAAAGGTTTCACCGACTAAAGTGGCATTCGCCCCGGCATTCCGAACACGCACAACATCTTCTTGTTGCTTCATACCGCTTTCACTGATTAAAATCTTCTTCATGCCAAGAGCCATTGGGGCAAGCCTTTCTGTTGTTGCCAAGTTTACCTCAAACGTTCTTAAATCGCGGTTATTGATACCAATGATTTTCGGTTCCAGCCGCAATGCTCGTTCCATTTCTTTTTCATTATGAACTTCCACAAGTACTTCCATATCGTTTCTAACTGCGTATTGGTATAATTCAGCCAGTTGAGAATCCGTAAGAGCCGCTACGATTAATAAAATCATGTTTGCCCCTGCTGCTTTTGCCTGATCAATTTGCACCAGATCAATCATAAAATCTTTACATAATATCGGTAGCTGGACGGCTTTCCGCACTTGAATCAAATCTTCTATCGATCCGTTAAAAAAAGCTTGATCCGTTAAAACAGAAATTGCCTTTGCCCCAAGTTCTTCGTACCTTTTTGCTTGTTGCACAGGGTCAACAGCTGTGTTTATCACTCCGCTTGATGGTGATGACCGTTTAATTTCAGCAATAATGTTCATTTGTGAGGAAGCAGCTACTAAACTTTGAAAAGTCGGGACAGGTTCATAGACAACCGGTTGAAAGGTATGACTTGTTAAAGCCTTTATCTCTTCTTTTTTCTTTGCAATAATTTCATCTAATATGGTCAATTTAGGACACCCCGCTCGGAATTTTTTTACAGTAATCAATTAAGTATTCCAATCGTTTCAATGCAGCACCCGACTCAATACTTTCCCTTGCCTCTTCAATTCCATCCTGAATCGTGTTAACTTTTCCGCTCGCAAATATTCCCAATCCGGCATTAAGCAAAACCGTATCATAATAAGCACTCTTTTTCCCTTTTAAAACGTTCAACAAAATGTCTGCATTCTCCTGTGCACTTCCCCCTCGAATCTCTTCTTTTGCGTAGGTTGGCAAACCAACATCTTCCGGAGATAATGTAAAGGAGGTGATTTCTCCATTATTTAGGAAAACAAGATGATTATCACCGGCAAGAGTTGCTTCATCCAGATTTCCAGCTCCATTAATCACGACGGCTCTCTTTCTGCCTAATCGATTCAATGCTGTTGCCAACATTTTCAGAAATGTTTTGTCATACACTCCAAGTAATTGAGCGTTCAAATGAACAGGATTTGTTAGCGGACCGATAATATTAAAAACCGTTCGAATCCCAAGTTCCCTTCTCACCTTTGTAAATGGCTTTAACGATGAATGAACATTCGGTGCAAATAAAAATGCAATATTATTTTCCTGCAATAATTCTTCCACATGTTCTTTGGAAAGGGTTAAGGTAACTCCCAAGGCTTCCAACACATCGGCACTACCTGATTTACTTGTAATGCTGCGATTTCCATGTTTGGCAACTTTAATACCGGCTCCGGCAATGACAAATGCGGATGTAGTGCTAATATTGAAACTGAAAGATTTATCACCACCTGTACCACAATTATCGATTGCATCTGTGATGACTGGTATTTTAAAAGTAGATTTTTTTAAAATGACATCAACGATTCCGGCAATTTCCTCAGCTGTTTCCCCTTTTGCCTGCATTGCGGTCAATAATGCAGCGATTTCCGAATCGGTCGCTTTTTCCAGACAGTATTCAGTTACTTCTCTCATTTCTTCAAAAGTTAGATCTTCACCACTAACTAACTTTTCTAAATAAGCTTTCATCCTATAATCTCCTCTCTTGTTTTTTGTAAAAAGTTACGAATCATTTGTTTGCCCACCTCTGTACCAATCGATTCTGGATGAAACTGGATTCCGTAAGTTGGGAAATTTCGATGTTGAACAGCCATGATTTCATGATCATCAATGGATTTGGCAACAATCTCCAGTGAGTCCGGGAGACCTTGTTCATCAATGACAAGAGAATGGTAGCGCATGACTTCCACCGGCTCCGGCAAATCAGTAAAAATCCCTTGACCATTATGAGAGATAAAGGAAGTTTTTCCGTGCTTAATTTCCTTGGCCTGCCTTAATTTGCCTCCTAATGCCACGGCAATCGTTTGGTGTCCTAAACAAACACCTAAAATTGGGACAGATTGGTAAAAACGCCGCACGGTTTCAATACAAATTCCCGCTTCTTCAGGAGTACCAGGCCCGGGGGAAATAATGATCGCTTCCGGTTTTAATGCATCTATTTCCTCTAGTAAAATTTGATCGTTACGGACTACTTTTATATTCACGTTTTGTTCGGAAAAATATTGATATAAGTTATATGTGAAAGAATCATAGTTATCAATCAATAAGTACATTTCTCGCCACCTCCATTAATGATTTGGCTTTATTCATCGTTTCCATGTATTCCGTTTCCGGGTCAGAGTCATACACGATACCCGCTCCGGCTTGTAAATACGCTTTTCCATCCTTGACAACGAGGGAACGAATGGCCAGGGCAATATTCATATTGAAATTAAAATTGATAAACCCAATCCCACCGGCATATACACCCCGTTTTTTTGCCTCAAGCTCATTGATAATTTGCATGGCCCTGATTTTCGGTGCTCCAGAAACAGTTCCTGCCGGCAGACATGAAATTAGAGCGTCAATGCTAGTAAATTCTTTTCTCAGCTTTCCTTTTACTTCTGAAACAATATGCATCACATGTTGATATTTTTCGATTTTCATATAGGTTGGCAATTCAATCGTACCTATTTCGGAAACACGCCCCAGATCATTCCTACTTAAATCGACTAACATTCGGTGTTCGGCCAATTCTTTTTCATCTGCCAACAGTTCTTGGACGAGCCGGACATCCTCTTTTTCCGTTTTTCCACGTGGACGCGTTCCGGCAATCGGATTGGTTACGATGGTCCTCCCTTTTGTCTGCACTAAACTTTCTGGAGACGTGCCAAGAACGATATAATCTTCAAAATCGATAAAAAACATGTATGGGGACGGATTGGCTTCTCTCAATCTTTGATACAGGTGAAACGGATTTTTTCTCAACTCGGCGGTAAACCTATGTGACAAAACGATCTGGAATATATCACCTTTACGTATATACTCCTTGGCCATTTCTACTCTTCGTTTAAACTCTTCCGCTGTTGTATCAGGGAAAAATTGGATTGGCTCCATTACCGAAACCTTCTTTTGGACCGGACCTCTTAAAAGGGTATGGAGTTTTTGTAATCGTTTATCTAACTGTTCTTCTGATTCATTATCCGGATTCATCGCGATTAAATAAATAACTTGATTTTTATGATCGACGACAATTGTATTCTTAAATACCATCAGATGAATATCCGGCATTTCAATATCATCTGGAAGATCTTTACCAATATCCTCATACTGTCGAATCGTATCGTAACTTATGAACCCAATTGCCCCTCCGTAATACGGAAGCGGGAGATTAACATCAATTTTTGGTAATCGTTTTTTGATAACAGTTAAGGCATTTTCTGTAAACTTTTCTAAACGACCGGTCTCATGATTCACCATAGTTGTTTCGTTTCCTGTACCGATAAATTCTAAGTAAGGATCTTCCCCAAGAAACGAATATTTACCTTTTTCTTCGTGCTGAAAGGTACTTTCCAGAAGAAAGCTTTTCTTCCCAGTCAAACAGAGATATAGATCAGTTGGCGTAAATGTTAAATTTTTTATTCGTTTAAATTTATAAAGTGGTATTTCTTCCATCATGTATCTCCCTTCTTTTTAAATAATAAAAAAGCCCCCTGCAAACACAAACGACTTGTGTCTGCAGAGGGCGATTCATTATCGCGGTGCCACCTCTATTGAAAAGCACTGCATACTTTTCATCTTTTTCGGATACGAGATGAAAAAATTTGCAACATCATCTGATATCCTATCCGTGTAACGCCGGAACAACGGGTTTACCTACTTAGCATCAGGGAAAAAACATTACTAATCCACATCCCGTCTTGTTGTTCAGTCAACCTCTCGTAAGGCCATTCAGCAACGATTCACGTACCGGAATCCCACCCACACCGGCTCTCTGCAACGCTTCAAAGCTGCCTACTCTTCTTACTCATCGATTTATTCATGTTCTATTTTTTCATCGCTACATACAAAAAGTCCCCCATCCGTAAAGGACGAGGGACCGCGGTACCACCTTTATTAGCTATAACAGCTCACTTTCGCGTTTAAGTATGATAACTTAAACTGTCTCAGATAACGACGAGACAATATCGCCAAAGCCTACTGCGAAATTTTGGTTCGGTTTGGAAGCTCAGAAGCCCATTCTTCTATCCGATCACACTGGTTCGCACCACCCACCAGCTCTCTTTTTGTGTCAAAATAGAATACTCTTCTTCTTCATCGCCTGAAAACTTTTGAATTATTGAAGTAAATAATAAAACAATTCAAACCATTTGTCAACAACAAATTTTCTTATAAATTTATTTGTGGTATAAAATCTTTTTCATGCAAATAGTGAATCACAGTTTGAACAGACTCGTTCAATGACAGTTTTTCTGTATCAATGATTAATTCCGGGTTAACCGGTTCTTCATATGGTGCATCAATGCCTGTAAATTGCTTAATTTCACCGGCACGGGCCTTTTTATATAGCCCTTTTGGATCGCGATTTTCACAAGTTTCCAAGCTACATTTTACATAAACTTCAATAAATTCTGGTTCACCAATAATCTCTCTTGCTTTATTCCGATCTTTTTGATAAGGAGATATAAAGGCTGTCAATGTAATTAATCCAGCATCCACCATTAATTTCGCCACTTCTCCAATCCGGCGAATATTCTCTGACCTGTCAGCGGGACTAAATCCTAAATCTTTATTTAAACCAAACCGAATATTATCTCCATCTAAGCGATAAGTATGAACACCCAATTGGTGAAGTTCCTTTTCCACATTAACGGAAAGTGTGGACTTTCCAGAACCGGATAAACCAGTAAACCAAACTGTGGCACTTTTATGGTTTTTTAATATTTGGCGATCCTCCTTAGTAACTTTTGAATCATGCCAAACAATATTTGTTGCATTTTCCATTCCATTTCCCCCAAATTCTAATTGTTACCGATGTCTTATTGAAAAAAAGCAAATCTATCCTCCTCTAGGGTGCTCAGTCCACAAGATGAAATTAGACATGCATAGTAGCAGGGCAACTTTCGATTTAGTCGGCCTGTTTAAACATGGCAAGTAGATGTCTCATGCGCTGTTCTTACTTTGAGGTCACTGACAAAGTGATAAATAATCTAACTAGAACATGATATTTAGATGTATTTTCAACATTTATACGACTAGGGAACTTATTGGAATCATTTTGCCGTGGCCTTTGCTACTCTAATCCGTTTGTTGCATATCCTTTTCTTAGTACTTCAGCAACTTCCGGACGTGAAAATTCCTTTGGCAAGTCTTCTCCATTGCGAAGTTTTTCCCGTACCTTTGTACCACTCAAATGAATATGTGCGGACTTGTCATGGGGACAAGTTTTTGCTGTTGCCATATTTCCGCATTTTGTGCAATAAAAAGCATGCTCAAATTTTAAAATTTGGATTTCTAATTCATCCTCGTATTTGGAAATTAATTCTTGTGCCTCATATGTTCCATAATAGTCACCGACACCGGCATGGTCACGTCCAACAATAAAATGCGTACATCCATAATTTTTCCGGACAATTGCATGCAAAATGGCTTCTCTCGGTCCGGCGTAACGCATAGCGGCAGGATAAATAACAAGCCTTGCCCGATCTTTAGGAAAATAGTTTTTCAAAATAACTTGATAACTTTCCATTCTTATATCAGCTGGAACATCATCGGATTTAGTTTCACCGATAAGTGGGTTAAGTAACAAACCATCGACAGCTTCCAAAGCACATTTTTGAATATATTCATGGGCCCGATGAACAGGATTTCTCGTTTGAAAACCGACGATTGTTTTCCAGCCTAGATCAGCAAATAATTGTCTTGTTTCAGCAGGTTCTAAATAGAAATCTTCAAATTGACCGTGATCAATTCGGTTTAATAAATAGACCGGGCCTGCAAAATAAACATCACCTCTTTCAAATAATTTTTTCACCCCCGGGTGGTTTTTATCGGTCGTCCCATAAACCAATTGTGCTTCTTTTTCTTTGTCAGGATAATATTTTTCCTCTAACCGAAGAATTCCATAAATAATACCATCTTCCCCGATAAGGGCAATCTCTTTACCAATATCATATTGATCCGCATCATCGAGGGACACGGGAAGTGTAATAGGAATGCTCCAAAGTGTTCCATCACGAAGACGCATTTCTTCAATCACCCGTAAATAATCTTTTTCTCCCATGAAACCGGTAAGCGGACTAAAACCGCCAATCACAATCAATTCTAAATCGGATAAACTCCAACGATCCAATGTTAATGATTTTAACGATTTTACTATATTTAAATAAAACTCTCTTTCCTGACCTGACAAAACCCGCTGAACCAGTTTTCCACCATGGGCATGAATTCCTTTTTGTTCTTCCTTCATAGTAACAGCCATTAATACCCCTCCCGTATAATCACAAAACCTGTTTTATCTGATTTTTTCCTCCATGTAACGTATTTTTTGACACAAAGTCACCTAAATGATAATGAATGAACGGTTTCGTAAATACGATCCTTTAATGCTTCTTTAATGTTAGGATGGTTTCCAAGTTGCTTTGTTAAAATAATTTGCTTTGTTACATCCTTATGCGTAACGATCATCTTTTGTAAGTCGTTCATCAAAAATCCTGTAAACCATAAATAAGGAACAACCCACACTTGTGAATAGTTACCTTTTAATGACAAAGCAAATTCTTCTGCAAAGGATGGTTGACAAGCAGCCAAAAAACAATAGTTGACATTTTTAAAATGGACTTTTTCACTCAACATCTTCGCAAGTCTTTTAACTGCTACTTGTGTTTCCGGATACGTACTGCCCCTTCCAACCAAAAGGATTTTTGCCTTATGATTGATCGGTACACCTGTTTCATTAATCCGATCTACTAAAATATCAATTAACCGTTCTTGGACGCCAAGGGGTTTTCCGTATGCAAAAGATATACTCGAATATTTTTCTTTGTTTGCTTCTAGTTTTTTAGGTATATCAATATAGTAATGGCCAGCGCTTAATAGTAATACAGGAATAACAGCGATTTTAGTTACACCTTTTTCAATAAGATTGGCGATCCCTTGATCAATATCAGGCTGAGCCAATTCTAAAAAACAACATTCCTGAAACGAAACATCGACCTCATTCATCACCGAAGCAATAAAATCCTGAACTTCCGCTATTGCAGCTAAATCACGACTCCCGTGACAAACATATAAAATTCCCAGCATACACTTTCTCCTCACTAACCGAGTGCTGCCTGAATTGGAAATGCTTGTTGAACCGCATTCCATTCAAACCACTGAATCGTTTCCCTTAACCGGACCACTTCACCAATGACAATCATTGCCGGATTTTGAATATGTTTTGCCTTCTCGATTATATTTTCCAGCGTTCCTGTTACCGTTTCTTGTTTTGTCGTTGTTCCGCAATGGATGATGGCGATTGGTGTGGATGGATTTTTTCCATAGCGAATTAGTCGTTCACAAATACTTGGTAATTGTTTTACACCCATATAGACACAAATTGTGTCCGTTCCCTGTGCCAAATATCGCCAATATTGTTCCGTATCGGCACCTTCTTGTCTAACACCGGAAATAAAAGTAACCGAGGAACTGTAATCTCGATGGGTTAAGGGAATTCCTGCATAGGCAGGGACAGCAGAACCGGCAGTAATCCCCGGAACAATTTCAAATGGGATTCCGCATTTCCTTAACGCTTCTGCTTCTTCAGCTCCGCGTCCAAAAATAAAAGGATCTCCACCTTTTAATCTCGCAACAACTTTACCTTGAGCAGCTAACTTACATAACAAACTATTTATTTTTTCCTGTGATAACGTATGCTGGTTCGGGCTTTTCCCGCAATAAATTAATTTGGCATCTTTTTTAGCATATGCAAGTAATTCTTGGTTAGCTAAACGATCATAAAGGATTACATCTGAATGTTGGATAATTTTTAAACCCTTAACAGTAATTAATTCAGGATCACCCGGTCCCGCTCCGACTAAATAAACTTTCCCCATCGTTCCACCTCATTCTTTCTTTGTTGGCATCCGCTAACTTTTTATAGACCTTTTAAGGCTGATAAAAATTGTCGTATTCGCTGATTTTCAAGTGATGAAATATCCACTTATCAATGAAGAAATTAACAATATATTTTTTCGTTTAGTGCATGTGTTTTATATGTTTTTGACCGTTTTCGAACCATGAAAATCTAATCCGGAATGAACTTCTTCCACATAACCGGTTCGAATGACAAAATCACCAAACCGCTCTCCTTCTTTTCGTTCTTTTGCATAGTGCTGAAAAATTGGATATAACGCTTCTAAAATTTCCTTTTCCCCAATATTTTCTTTGTATAATTTATTTAAACGATTGCCGGCAAAACCGCCACCCAGATACAGGTTGTATTTTCCGGGTGCTTTCCCGATAAATCCGATTTCTGCCAAAGCCGGTCTTGAGCAGCCGTTTGGACAGCCTGACATTCGAATGACTATTTCATTCTGTTTGAGCCCGACTTCTTTTGTAATGGCTTCAATCTTTTTGAGCAGAGTCGGAAAATACCGTTCAGACTCGGCCATCGCCAATCCGCAAGTTGGGAAACCGACGCAACTCATGGAATTTTGCCATAAAGGAGATGCATATGTTCCGCCAGCTAAATGATATTGTTCTACCAGTTTCTCAATTTCTTTTTTCTTTTTTGCTGTTATATTAGCAATAATGACATTTTGATTCGGGGTTAATCGAAATTCACCGGTATGGATTTTGGCAATTTCTCTTAATCCGGTGAGAAATTGGGTCTCTTCATCGTCTTTTACCCGGCCACTTGGAATAAATAACGTTAAATGCCATTTCTTATTTCCTTTTACCCAGCCAAATTGATCTCCAGTATGGGTAAAATGGAATGGTCTTGCCTCTTCTAATTCCCAACCTAACCGATTTTGTAACTCGGTTTTAAACCATTCAATGCCTCTGGAATCAATCGTATATTTGAGACGGGCATTTTTCCGGTTGGAACGATTTCCATAATCACGTTGAACCAAAACAATTTTTTCTGCCACATCGACTACTTTATCCGTTGGGCAGAAACCGATCACACGGGCAATTTGCGGATACGTACGATAATCGCCGTGGGTCATCCCCATCCCGCCGCCAACCGCAACATTAAATCCTTTTAGTTCACCATCTTCTTCAATTGCAATAAAGCCTAAATCTTGGGAATAAATGTCTACATCATTGGAAGGCGGAACTGCGATTCCAATTTTAAATTTTCTTGGTAAATACGTAGGGCCATAAATGGGTTCAATTTCTCGACCTTCGCTAGTGTCGATTACCTTTTTCCCGTCCAACCAAATTTCATGATAGGCAGGTGTCCGCGGCAATAGATGGTCACTTATTCTTTTTGCTGCTTTATAAACCTCATCATGAACATCTGATAAATTTGGATTGGGTGTACACATCACATTCCGATTTACATCACCGCAAGCAGCAAGTGTTGTAAAAAGTGCCTCATTGATTTCTTTCATTGTTTGTTTTAAGTTCCATTTCAAGACACCATGTAATTGGAACGTTTGTCTTGTCGTTAGTTTCAACGTTCCATTGCCATAAGTAGTTGCAAGTCGATCCATTTCCAACCATTGCTTTGGAGTTGCCAGTCCCCCAGGCATCCGAACACGAATCATGAACTGATAGGCCGGCTCCAATTTTTTCCTGCGGCGTTCATCTCTCACATCTCGGTCGTCTTGCTGGTAACTGCCATGAAATTTTAATAATTGAGTATCATCGGGCGAAATTGCACCAGTGATCGGATCCTTCAGCCCATCCGCAATTGTCCCCCGTAAATAATTACTCTCCCGTTTAATCCGCTCATTATCACTAAGTTTTGTTTTATTTTGTTCCATGCTTTATCGCCTCCAAAGATTAATAAACATCTCGCTGGTAACGCTTTTGTTTTCGCATTTCATCAAGATAAACACTGGCTTGTTCACTGGTCAAACCACCCTCTTTTTCTAATATAGTAAGGAGGGTTTGATGAACATCACGGGCCATATGCTTTTCATCTCCACACACATAAACAACAGCCCCTTCTTCCAGCCATTGATAAAACTCTTTCCTTTTTTCAAGCATCCGGTGTTGGACATAAACCTTTTTTGCCTGATCTCGCGAAAAAGCAACATCCATTTTTGTTAGCACCCCATCTTTTAACCATTTCTGCCATTCAACTTGATATAAGAAGTCTTGTGAGAAATGTTGATCACCAAAAAACAACCAACTTTTCCCTGTGATTCCTTCTGATTCGCGTTCTTGCAAAAATGCGCGAAACGGTGCCACACCTGTTCCCGGACCGATCATAATAATTGGTGTATCCGGATTACTTGGTAGTCTAAAATTTGGATTTTGATCCACATAAACATTCAACACGTCACCGGGTTGAATCCGCTCAGCAATTTGCGAGGAACATACACCTTTTCGTTTGCGATCATGTGCTTGAAAACGGACGGCTCTTATGGTGAGATGTACTTCATCCGGATTTGCTTTAACGCTATTGGCAATCGAATACTGGCGTACCGGCAATTTTCTTAGAATATGAATGAAATCAGCGGGTTTAAGGTGTACCGGCCGAAAATCCCGGACAAAATCAAGTAAATCTCGACCATCTAAATATGATTTTAGTTTTCCTTCATTGCCCGGTTCCGTAAGTTGCTTTAACTCTTCATTATGAATCAGTTTAGCTGCCGACTGAACGAATGATTTCGTTAGTCTAGAAATCTCAAATTTGGTGAGAAAGGCTTTTCTCAAGGAATAAATATCACCTTTCTCGTTAATTTGCACTGATTCTTCTGGGTCCCATCCGAGTTCTTTGATTAAACGGTCAACAAGTTCCGGATCGTTTTCCGGTAAGATTGCTAAACTATCTCCCGGCTCAAATATCAGACCGGAATCTTCTAACGATAAAACTAGGTGGCGCGTTTCTTTATTCGAACCCCTGCCATTTAAATTAATATTTTCAAGTACTTCAGCCGGATAAGGATTCTTTTTCGAGTAAACGGAATTTTTTTCTTCCAACAGAGTAGCTGCCGCTTGATTTTCCGAAACATATATGGCAGTTGCGTTTGCATGGCCCGTTTCTTGTAAAGCGGCAACGACTCCATTGATCCATTGTTCTGCTGGTTCCTCAAAATCAATATCACAATCAACCCTTGGATAAAGTCGTTCTCCACCTAATTCTTCTAAACGTTTGTCAAAATCCTTCCCAGTTTGGCAAAAAAATTCGTACGACTCATCGCCTAAAGAAAGTATGGAAAATCTGACATTTTTTAATTTTGGTGCCCGCTTACTGTGTAAAAATTCATAAAAGGTTCTGGCATTTTCCGGTGGCTCTCCTTCCCCGTGAGTACTGGTGATAATGATTAAATCCTGGACCTTTTTTAAATTTTGCGGTTTAAAATCGTCCATCGAAAATGATTGCACCGGAATTTTTTTTGCTTGTAATTGTTCAACAAGCGTCCTTGCCAGCGATTGCCCATTACCTGTTTCAGAGCCAACCAGTACAGTCACTTCACGAGTTTGAATGGTTTGTTCCGTGTTTAGGGTGTTGGCAGCTGTTTGAACAACTTGCACGCTTTGTTCTTGCCCGGCAATGGACGGGTAGGAAAGGAACCCACACAACCATATTTTTTGTGCTTCAGTTAATGTCGGGATTAACCTGTTCAAATATTCGCGTTGCTCTTCATTAAATGGGCTATTATTCACATTAAATTGCAAAGCGCTTCACCTCATCATTTCTTCTCTTACATTTTAAAGATAGTATTCATATGAAAATAGTATGTTTTTAGATTACGAATATCCAACTTGGCGACAAATGAACTCATTTGCCATCTAGTTTATCATTTTAAATGAAATGAATTGATTCTCACTTCGCCGGGGTATGCAAACCACATTCCGTTTTATTAAAACCAACCCATCTTCCAGAGCGTTGATTATTTGGATCGGTTACTGGTAATGTGCATGGCGCACAACCGATGCTCGGGTATCCTTGATCATGTAAAATATTATAGGGCAATTCGTTTTGACGGATATAAGCCCAAACATCTTTCCAAGTCCAGTAAATTAATGGACAAACTTTAATAGATTTAAATCTTTCGTCCTTATTAACAAAATCTGTATTCTTTCTGCTTGGGGACTGTTCCCTGCGAAGTCCGGAAATCCAAGCTGGGACTCCATACAAAACTTCTTCCAACGGCCTTATTTTTCGCAAAAAGCAACATAAATCAGGCTCCGTTTTCCACAGCTCCGAACCGTACTTTTTTGCTTGTTCTTCTAAAGTCAGCTTTGGTTTTTTTAGTTGAATATTTAAACGCGGGTATTTACTTTTTACTTTTTCAATCAATGCATATGTTTCCTTAAAATGAACACCCGTATCGAGAAAAACAATAGTTGCTTCCTGTTGAACTTTGGCAATCAGATCCACTAAGACAATTCCCTCTGCACCAAAGCTACAGGCGTAAACAATGGAATCTCCATATGTCTTATATGCCCATTGTAAAACAGGTAATGCTCCTTTTGTTTCATCTGTAAACAATTGATCTTTGAAAGGATCATCTGTAAAGGTATCATATAAAATCCGCTGCTCAATCATCTTTTCACCTCAAAAAAATCCCCTCTTTATTTTGGTAAATAAGAAGGGATGAATTTAAAAATTTTCCTTCTTATCTTTCAGACAACTGTCTGCTGGAGTTGGCACAGTGTTTTTGAACCTGTTGCCGAGGTTTCTTCGGGCCAGTCCCTCCACCTCTCTTGATAAGAATATCATCTTTTCCGATAAATTTAATATGAATTAAGTTTAAACGGTTGCACTATAAAAGTCAATAAGTTTTTTGAAAATAGGACCTATTCCTCTTTTTGGCTCTTCTTTACATAGGCTAAGTACAGTCCTACCACATCCATATCATAACATGTATACAAAACTCTTGAACCAACCATATCCTCTATTTCATTAAATAAAAAATGTCCCTCTTCATCTAAAAGAAAATCAATCCCGACAAAATCAAACTGTGCGAGTTGCGTGATTTTCTTAACTAATCGCTTTTCACTTTCATTAAGTGAATATGGTTCAACCTTGCCACCTAAAGAATAGTTGGCTTTAAAGCCCTTTTCGGAATATCTTTTGACAGCCGCTAAAATTTCGTTTCCCATAACGAACACACGTATATCAATTCCGGGATTTGTACAGATTTCCTGTAAAATAAACTCGTCGTCGGAAAATAACGATAGTTTTTCTGCCAATTCCTCTTCATTTGCAACGAGAAATACTCCTCTTCCTCCGTGCCCGGCAACTGATTTTAAAATGAGCGGAAAATCACCGTCAAACTGTTCGACACAAAAATCATGCCGGTTTCCAATCCATGTTTTCACAGATTTAATACCATTTGCGTTGATAAATTGATGGGTTTTCCCTTTATGGTTACAAATTTCCGTTATCATGGCCGTATTAAACACGCGGCACCCCATCTTTTCAAAATGAGTTGCAATGATACTATTCCGACTCCGATTAATAACAAAATCTGGTGTTGATAATCGCTTTCCTCTTACCGTCACGTAAAATTGGTCATCAATTCCAAGGAAAAGTTCATCTGTCAAAACAAAGTCAATGGTTAACCCATATTCCTGTGCCCTTGCGATGAATTGTTGGGCAAACCATTGATTTTTCTTATAATCTTCCCGTCTGTAAATCAATAAACCACTATGCATAACTCGTTCTCTCCAATATGTAAGCAAAAATATATTCCGACACATCGATGCCAGTACAGTCAAACACATTTTTTATATGGGCATTGGAATTTACTTCACAGATTATCGGTTCATCATTTGCTCCAAATAATAGGTCAACACCGGAAAAATCAGCTCCCACCGCTTGTGATGCCTTTATTGCCAGCTCCTTAAAAGCTTTAGGGGGATCAAACCTTTGCATCATACCGCCATTTGTTACATTCGCACGGAAATCTTTCTCATTGAATCTGAGCATGGAAGCCACTACTTGATCCCCGACAACATACAATCGGGCATCTTTCCCGGAACTGGATGAAATAAATTGTTGATAAAGGTGTGGCCTATATAACAGCTCTTGCCTTTTGGCGATCAATTCTTCCCGGTTTTTTACTAAATAAACCTGTTCACCAAATGAACCGTAAGCTTCCTTTATAACAATTGGGTAATCAAATTCCCTTTCCACTTGATCGATAAAATAGTCATTTGTATCTATCGTACCAGGAAACATCATTGGTGAAAATAACGTTTTCGGCATTCGTATCCGTTTCTTTGCTAATGTTTGAAATGTAGCAATTTTATCATCACATATTTCAATCGTATTTGCCTGATTGAAAAGCTGATAATCTAATCCTTCCAACTGTTTGGCCAGCCGAATATCTTTATCTAAAAATAGGATAAAATCAGGCTGAAACAAACCATCCATTTTTACTTGCAAAGAATCAGCCATAACGAAACTATATATCTCGTTGTTTTTAACCGGCAGTAATTGGATGCCGACTTTTTTCGCTGCGGAAATGTACATTTGATTGATTTCCAAAAATTTTTTAGAAACTAAACCACCGTTATATATTAGCCAGCCTTTTTTATTCATGAATACATCACCTTATTTCCTCATTCCATCTGAGACCATTATATAGAAAAAAAATCACAATGTAATCCGTAAATATTTACTTGATACAAGTAGCAGGTATTTTTTAAAAATATTGACATATATAAATTCAAAAACTATAATCAGAAATAACTAAAAAGACCATTATCGTTTTATATGAACTAATCGGATTATTTGTGGTTTTCGTTTTAATGGAATGAAGAGAGAGGGAAAAATCAGTGAAAAAAAGAATATTAGAGCTACAACCTTATAAGCCGGGAAAATCACCTGAGGATATAAAAAGAGAATATAATATTGATAAAGTCATTAAGTTGGCTTCAAATGAAAATCCATATGGCTGTTCTTCAAAAGTGGCACAGACCGTTCTAAGTTCACTTCATGATTCTGCCATCTATCCGGATGGTTATGCAACAGAGCTTAGGAAAAAGGTTTCTGAACATTTACACATTGATGAAAATCAGTTGTTATTTGGAAGCGGGCTTGATGAAGTTATTCAAGTAATTAGCCGTGTTCTTTTATGTGAAGGGGACAATATAATAACAGCCAATGAAACCTTTCCACAATACAAACATCATGCGATCATTGAAGGTGCGGAAGTCCGAGAAATCCCACTAATCAACGGTTGTTTTGATTTGGACGGAATGTTTCGGGCAATTGATAATCGTACAAAAATCATATGGATTTGTAACCCGAATAATCCAAGCGGAACATACTTAAATGAGGAAGCACTGGTTAATTTTCTAGAAAAGGTTCCCTCGGAAATTGTGGTCGTCCTTGATGAGGCGTACTATGAATATGTAACAGCCGATGATTACCCAAATTCAATCCCCTTGTTAACACATTTTAATCATTTAATCGTTTTACGGACCTTTTCCAAAATTTACGGTTTGGCCGCTTTCCGCATTGGCTATGCAGTCGGCAATGCGCAATTAATTGAAAAGTTGAATATCGCCCGACTCCCGTTCAATACTTCAACATTTGCTCAACAGGCAGCCATCGCCGCACTTGAAGATCAAGCGTTTGTCAAAAAATGTGCCCAGAAAAACGCTGAATGTTTGAGAGATTTCGAGCAAACTTTACAGAGACTGAATGTTGAATATTACCCGTCCCAAGCTAACTTTATCTTTATTCGAATTGCTTCATCAATGGAACTGTTCAACTTTTTCTTGAAAAAAGGGTATATTGTCCGTCCTTTTCCAAACGGGGTTCGAATCACCATAGGCACTAAAGAGCAAAACAAAGAAGTTTTAGGTGTACTTGAAGATTATGTAAAAGGCCATGTTTTCAATTCATGACGAATTTGTATTCCTATGTTTTTGATAACCCAACTTGCTGCTGATCGGTTTTCAGCAGCTTTTTTATGTACCCGTGTAATAGGTTATTGTATGTCTGAGTTTCCTATTTTCCTAATGAAATTCATTATCTAATTGGTACAGAAAATCACTGTTACATCCTATGAATTTCCAGAAAATTTCACTTAAGTAGCATCTATCTTCATATTGTAATAAAATGCGTTTAGGAGAATACAGTGGAGGTGAGGACATGGACCCGCTTGAAATTATGTTACATGTAAACCGTGTTGTCCCCTATTACCGTCCCGTCATCAGTGCCGAAACACAACTGGTAATAGGATATGAAATAGAAGCATTTTTTCAGAAAGAGGAAAGTACCGAACAAAATATTGACTGGTTTTTCAAAGATTTGACCATTCCCGATGAATTTCGTTTGGAACTAAGTCACCTTTTACTGGAAAAAGCGATCGAATATCAGATGAAAACAGATCCTTCCATGTACATATTTTTCAATTATGACACAAACCTATTGATGAAAGATCGAGGTGAATGTTTAGAAAAGCTTCTAGACATATATACCAAAAAAGGATTTGATATAAATAAACTAATCATCCAGTTAAAGGAAGAGTTTAAAGCAGAAGAAATGGATTCCGCCCGAATTTTGTTCAACTATTTAAAATCAATAGGCATCCGAATCGCCCTTGATGATATCGGTGGACGGAGCGGCAGTTTTGATCGGTTAGCATATTTGAAGCCCAATCTTGTAAAAATTGATGTTGGTTTTTTAAAAGATAATGAATCACCGCATCTATACAGAGATGTTCACCACTCGCTTTCATTATTAGCGCAAAAAATCGGGGCAACATTAATGTTCAAAAATATATCTACTTACCTGCAATTAAATCATGCTTGGCGTAATGGGGGCCGATTTTATCAAGGGAATTACTTAATAAGAACCGAACGAGAGTTTGTTTCGATTAATTGCTGTCAAGAAAAGATGAAAAGGGATTTTCAATTATTTGTTAATTATGAACGAAAAAAAATTAAGGCACAAATGGCGTTAACAAATGCAATTAATCAACAATTAAAATCAATTTTAATATCCTATCATTCGGATGACCCTTATGATAAAACAATTTTAAAAATCGGAAAGGCCTGCTCCGATTATGTATTTCGTGTTTATATATGTAATGAAGAGGGTTTGCAACTTTCAGCCAACGCTGAGAAAGATAATGATGGTAATTGGTGTTTAAAAGAGGAAATTCGGAATAAAAACTGGAGTTGGCGACCGTATTTCTTTGAAAATATCGCTCGAATGAACATTGAAAAAAAAGGCATCTTATCCGATTTATATACAGATATCGAGAAAAACGAACAAATTCGGACATTTTCCTATCCAATATCCGATACACTATATGTTTTCCTCGATATTCCATATTCCTATTTATATGAGCAAGAAGGGCTATTATAAGTTAAACTATGGAGATTTAAAGAAAACTCGGTGCTACCCGAGTTTTCTTCATTCATTCTGTTACTTTTGTCCAGTGGAACTTGCCGCCACTTCCGACTGCGTGTAATTTGATTGATCCACATCCCCCTCTTTCACTGGTTGATCGACAACTCTCCATGACAATAGTAATGAACCTCCGATGATGCCCAATATTGTACCCAAAAATAGTCCACCAAGGGCACCGAGAATCGAAGTAATAGATAAAAAGATCGTAATGATACCAAAAATAATGTTTAATTTTATATAAAAATAGCTTAGAATTCCTATAATCGTTATAAGCCCTCCAAACAGAAGACCTAACACAACAAAATTTCCCGGGCGTAATGCCACTTCAAGTAAATGAATGGGCATGTACATAATAATTAAGCCAGCAATAAGCGATAATGTCGCTCCCCAAAACGGCCTGCTCATCCGCCATCTTTTAAATTTTTTTCTAAAGTTATGAAATTTGTTCATCTTAAACACTCCCAGACAAACAGGCTATTATTTTTTCACAAACTCAACTTTTAATCCTGGCAAAGTAACATATTCTTGGAATAAGTAATGGGTTTCAACATTTCCGTTTTTAATTGTGACCGTATCTGCACCTTGTGTAAATCCTTTCTTTAATGCTTCAGGATCATCAGACTTTACATAGTTTTCCGAGATATCCATATTTTTAAACTCTGCATTCCCTTGTACTAGTGCGGCTTTTTGGATTAAACCTTTAATTTCAACAGGGGTACCTTTATTACCGGCGGAAATCTTGACAGTATAATCCCCTAAAATGGGTATCTTCACATTTTTTGAAATGACAAGATCTGTGATTGTTGCCTTTTGAATATCATTGACAAATACTGGTTTTACATATTCTGGTGAATTTTTACTTGGGTCACCATAAAGATCACCATATAATTTAAAACCGGAACCTTTCAACTCGGAAAAGGAAACATTAAACTTGCCAATTCCACCAACACCTGCTGCATAAACGGCACCGTTAATTCCTACTGTAAAGAATATCCCCCCTAACAAAATAAAGCTCACGAATAAAGCGGAGAAAAACCATTTTTTAGAAGTTTTTCCTATTAAAATAGTTTCACTCAATTGACTCCCCCTCCTATTTGTAAATGAAATCACTTTATGTTTTCAGTTTATTATAATTATTATAAAAATAAAGTCCTACCTTTGTCGGTAATTTAATTTTTTTACCGACAAAGATAGGAAACGATCCAAAAACTTAAACGCTTCCTGTACCCCGTAATTAGTTTCACCACGCCAAAATTCATGCGCTTTCTGAAAAAAGATTCGCCTATTTGCCTCTTTATTCACACTAATTTATGCTGATACCATTTTTCACCGCGAAATCTTAAGTAAAAGACTATACCGCGAATAGACCATTCAGTAATCATGGCAATCCAGACACCGACAATTCCAAATCCTAGAGTGATTCCTAAAATATAGCCAAGAACAACCCGGACAAACCACATGGAGAGAAGTGATGCTACTGAAGTAAAATTTGAATCCCCGGCTGCCCTCAATGCGGCAGGCATAACAAATGCGCTAGACCATAGGATCGGTTGAGCGATCGCTGATATAAGTACAATAACAAAAATCGTATGAATAATTTCCTCCGGCGCACTAAACATTTTCATCAACAATGGAAACAAAGGCATTAACACGGCGGATGTAACAATAAAAAACAATGATGACAAACCAATGAATGACATGGTAAATCGCCTTGCATCTCGAATATTTCTCCTGCCGATACATTGCCCAACGACTGTAACAATAGCAATACTGAGTGCATTGGGACCGATTTGAAACAGTAATGTAATCGAACCGGAAATTGCATTTGCAGTTAATGCTAACGTCCCTAGTTTAACGATAAATGTTTGAGTGATCAGCTTTCCACCATTGAAAAATAATTGTTCAGCAGCAAATGGAAGGCCGATAAACATAACCTTTTTTAAAATGGAAAAATCTAGTTGTAAAGCCTCTTTGATTCGAAAACGGATTGTATGATTGTATTTTATAATATAAAGTAAGGAAGCGGCCATTCCTATAATTCTTGCCGTGATAACAGAAATAATTAAACCTAAAACACCTAAACCAACAATTGTAATTAGAACAACATTCAAAATCGTATTAACAAGATTCATTATTAAAGAAAGCACCAGAACCGGTTTCGTTTCTCCAACTCCCCTTAATCCACCGCAAACAGCTTGATATATGGCGATGAAAGGATATGAAAAACAGCTCCCAATTAAATAAAGTTTTGCATTATGCAAAACATCAGCTTCTGCATCCCCAAACAACAAATTCAATAAAGGTCCATGAAAAATGATAACGAGGGCACTGAGTAAAACGGAAAAAATAGTTACCGCTGATACTGCCTGTGTCGCAGTCTTGGTTACCATTTTCCGATTCCCAATACCTTTATATTGAGCAACGATAACTGTACCACCAGTGGCAATAGCAATAAAGACGTTTACTAAAAAAATATTCAAGGAGTCAACCATATTGACGGCACTAACTGCAGCAACCCCGGCTGAAGCAACCATCGCCGTATTCAGTAAACTCATGAAAATTAAAAAGGCCTGGTCCACTAAAATCGGGATGATGATCGAGATAACTTCCTGATAGCGAATGGAATCACCAGTAAAGTATTTATTTAGTAAATCGATCGTTTTTTGTTTTAATTTTGATTGGTTGCGATTTTTACTTTGGGCGGGCAATCGATATCGGCTATTTTGAACAAATTTCCTTTTATTCATTATTCAACACTTCTTTGACACATATTTATGAATAAGATCATTCATTTAATAATAGAACATGACTATTAATTATAACATGTTCTTTTATGAATT
>Ga0207747_1001091_pt1 | contig 21930 bp, 18 predicted proteins | sample HigsolmetaGSP11D_FD_184839 | JGI IMG/M metagenome (GOLD analysis project Ga0207747, IMG submission 184839) | High solid enriched microbial communities from the Joint BioEnergy Institute, USA - SP1-1-D (SPAdes) | ecosystem: Engineered > Bioreactor > SSF (Solid state fermentation) > Aerobic >...
ATTTTGCGCTGTTGTTGAAAGGAATTGCAAAACAGGCATTGGAAAACAATTATAAGTTGGTTTTATTTCAAACGGATTATATGGAAAGCAGAGAAATGGAAGCATTGCAAATGCTGGAACAAAAGCAGATTGATGCATTGATTATTTGTTCGAGATCATGTGGCTTATCCATAATCAAAGAACATTTGCAATTCGGCCCGATTATACTTTGTGAAAATATGAAAGGCCATCAAATATCATCTACTTTTGTTAACCACTATAAAATTTTCTTTGATGCATTAATGTATTTGTATCAAAAGGGCCATAAAACAATTGGTTACTGCATTGGCAGAAAATCGGGGGCGAACAGCTGGAACCGCGACCGTGCTTATCGTGATTTTCTTAAAAAATACGGGTTGCCGTACTATCCCGAATATGTTTTTGACCAGTGCTTTCATTTTGAAGATGGGGAAAAAGTCATCGATCAAATAAAAAAAATGGATAAACCGCCATCGGCATTGCTGGTAACAAGCGACCAGGTTGCAGCTGGAATTGTAATTTGCTGCCAAAAACATCAGATTGCCATCCCTGGCGAAATTGCAATCATTGGATTTGATAATGAACCAATTTCCAGGATGATGAATATTACCACTGTGGAAATTCCGCTTGTGGAGATGGGGGAGAACCTTTTCCGGCAGGCTGTGAGCGGGGAGATCTCAAATCACGAGATTTCCGTAAAGCTGATTGAAAGAGGAACTGTTTGAGGTTGTGAGACGAAGGGATATGGGGGGAAAAAAGTGAATGTGCTGGAAGATGCGAAATTATTGATTTTAGAGCTTTATACGGATTTATGCGGTAAAGTCAGTAATCAACAATTAACCCGCCTTGCCGAAGAAATTTTAAACACAAACCATTTATTTTTGGCAGCATCCGGCCGTTCAGATCTAGTAATTCGTGTTTTTGCCAATCAGTTGGTGCATCTGGGAATAAATGTGCATGTTATCGGAGATGTGACGACGCCGGAACCGAAACAGGGGGATTTCATCTTTATCAGTTCGGAATCCGGAGAAACGCAAATGTTTTCAGCATTGGCAGAGCAAGCGAAAAAAAATCACATAAAAATTGCCGTCAGCACTGCTTCCCCTGAATCCGTCCTTGCAAATTTAGCGGATATTTTAATTGTGTTGCCGGGAGAGACGTCAAAAGAAAAAGATAAACGTTACATAAGTGCCATCCACGGGCCCGGCGGATGCTTATTTGAACGCATGAGCTTTTTAATATACGACGCCATGGCCGTATGCTTAAAGAAGAATTTGCAACAAACAAGTACTGCAACACAATGTTAAGAAGTTGTTGAATCGTTCAGAAGGAGAAATGAAAATGCCCCAACAGAGTGTGATATTTTTTGATATAGACGGAACTTTACTGAATCAGGAGAAAAAATTGCCGCATTCCGCCAAAAAAGCCATATATAAAATAAAAGAACAAGGGCATATCGCCGCAATTGCAACGGGACGGGCCCCATTCATGTTTGAGGACTTGCGGAAAGAATTGGGAATTGATACTTTTGTAAGTTATAACGGGCAATATGTCATATTAAACGGAGAAGTGATATTCAAAAATCCGTTAAATCTTCAATCACTTGAACAACTAACGGCACATGCCCTGGATCATCAACATCCGGTCGTGTTTATGGACCATGAAGATATGAAGGCGAATGTGCCTGAACATGCTTATATCAAAGAAAGTATTGAAATGTTAAAGATTAAGCAGTTTCCTAGGTATGACCCGGAATATTACAAAGGGCGCGAACTGTTTCAAATGTTGCTGTTTTGTCCGGAAGGGGAAGAAAAACAATACGAACAGGCCTTTCCTGACTTTGATTTTATCCGGTGGCACCCGCTTTCAGTCGATGTTCTTCCAAAAGGGGGGTCAAAAGCTGCGGGAATAGGTAAAATTGTTGAAAAGCTTGGCTTTCCTGAGGAACGCCTGTATGCATTTGGAGATGGGCTGAATGACATAAAAATGCTTTCTGCAGTAAAAAACAGTATCGCAATGGGAAACGCGGAAGAAAAGGTGAAGGCGGCTGCAAAATTTGTCACGAAATCCGTTGATGAGAAGGGAATCTATTACGGGCTTCAAATGGTTGGGTTGTTGTAATTTTTAAGTTTCCTATAAATTAAAAGTTTAAGAGAACATTTTACCGGGAGTGACACCAAATGAAAATCCCTATTTACCAAATCGATGCATTCACAAATGAGCAATTTAAAGGCAATCCGGCAGCGGTATGCCCGCTTGAAGAATGGATTCCAGATGAGATCATGCAAAAAATTGCCGCAGAAAATAATTTGTCGGAAACGGCATTTTTTGTCCAAAAGGGCCATGAATATGAGTTGAGATGGTTTACGCCGGCAAGGGAAGTGGATTTGTGCGGGCATGCAACATTGGCAACCGCTTTTGTGGTCTTTACCTACCTGGATCCGGCTGCTGCGCAAATCCAATTTCATACGAAAAGCGGGGTGCTGGAGGTGTCAAGAGACGGCAGCCTGCTTTCCATGGTTTTTCCTGCCCTTGAAGGAGAAAAATGCGGCGCACCGAAAGCATTGATCAGGGGACTCGGCAAGGTGCCGAAAGAAGTGTATAAATCAAGAGACTATCTGGCCGTTTTTGAAACAGAGCAGGATATTTTAGGCCTTTCCCCTGATATGGAAGAACTGAAAAAACTGGACAGCTTCGGTGTTATTGTAACGGCAAAAGGCTCTGAGGCAGATTTTGTATCCCGGCTCTTTGCACCAAAAGATGGGATTGATGAGGATCCAGTTACCGGATCCGCCCACTGCACATTGGTACCGTACTGGAAAAAAGTTTTAAAGAAAAACGAGTTCACGGCTTTGCAATTGTCCGAGAGGGGCGGAAAGCTGTATTGTATGGATCTCGGAGACAAAGTGAAAATTTCCGGGAAGGCGGTGCCTTATTTAGAAGGGAATATTTGTATTTCTTATTTCGGAAGCTGAAGCGGCCGGGACCTACTGTTCACCGGCCGCTTCGGACTCTTGCTGTTTTTTTCTAAAATAATGATATTCTTTTTCGAGCTCTGTTAATGTCAGTTTGTAAAGTTGCTCGTCATTTTCCGGATAGGCATCCATCTCAATCAGTCGGTTCATTAAATATCGTTTTTTCTTTTCAATTGCATCCCGAAGCAAATTTTTCATATGAGCAATACCCCCATCCCCGTTTTTCGTGAAGTATTTTTTTCCACAGCGGATGATTTTGAAAAAAGATAAAATCATGATATTTCTGTAATGCTTTTTTTATGCACAATTTGTTGAATAAATAAACAGCATTGCTCAGCAATCCATTCCTTTTCATTATCCAAGGAGGCGACGTGATAAGAATCAAAGAGCGAAATCACTTTTTTGAATCTGGAACGAATATGGGCTGCAATATAGTCTGCATTTTCCGGGGGCACGACATGATCGTCCACTGACTGGAAGAGTAGCGCAGGACAAACGACTTTAGAGAGATTTTGGCGCGTTACCCGCATAACGGTTAGAAGCTCCCGGATGGATGACACCGGCACTTTTTCATATGTGATTTCCTGTACGCCTGCTGCTTTTATATCCGGCGGCCCTTCCTCAATAAACCGTTGTTCTGTAAGACACTTTTCCAGTTCAGGAATGTTTTTGATCGCTGCGTTGATTAACACAATTCCCCTGATATCGAAGTTTTTCTCCGCGAGATTTAAAGTCAGGGTACCGCCCATGGATTGGCCGATGATAAAAATGTCCCTGCAGTGCTGCTTCAAGTATTGGTAGCCCTCTTCAAGGCTTTGGATCCAGTCATTATAGGTGCAGCGTTCCATATCTGTGCAGTGCGTCCCATGTCCTTTTAACCTTGGCGCGTAAACTGTAAACCCTTTAGATGCCATATATTCTCCCAGAAAACGAACACTTTGCGGCGTGCCATTAAACCCGTGCGAAATGAGAATGCCAATTTGATTCCCTTTTAAGAAAAATGATTCTGCTCCCGGTATCACTGGAAACCTCTCAAGCATATAAAAGCTCCTTTCCTTATCGATTCAGTTGCTTTTGGTTAACCAATCAGTGAATTTTAAATGTTATCACAATTTTAAACTGATTATTCCTAGTTGTAAAGTAGGAATAATCAAAAATAAATGGAATGGTAGCGTGCATGATTCTCCTTAAATGATTGATTTTTTCAGTAGTATGAAAATATGCAGGATTCATTTAACACTGTTCTTTAAATAATACTCTTTGAATATCGCTTGACTCAATATGCCGCCCATTGTTTTTGATTCATTAAAAAGCGTAGTTCCCCGGTCCGATCAAAGCAACGCCAGCGCCCAAGATTGCAGACGGTAAATATTAAAATTCAAATGATCAAGCGTAAATCATTCTCCATGAAATCGGAGGAGGGACTTTGCGCTTTTTTACTGAAAAGCATCAAAAAAGCGCTGAAAATGGATTTTGATAAAATCTCCGGACCAGCACGCTTTTTCCGGTCGCCCATTAAAGCAAGCTGATGCTGGTCACTAGTCTTCAGACAAAAGCTTCCTGCCCCGCTTTAAACGATCCCCTGCGTTTCGCTATAGATAACCAGGTTTGCCTTTATTTTAATTAGGAAGAAATATATTGGTTCTGAAAATATTCTTTCGTAACAATACCTATAAAGTGCGTATGATCTAACTTCGTATTATAATCTAAATAAGAAACATTTTCATTTGCGATTAAACTGGATAGAAAGATGGAATGATCAATGGATAAATACCGTCTTGATCCGAATAAAGGATTGGAATTTGGCGTTTACACGCTCGGGGATCATCTTACCAATCCCCATACAGGCGAGCGCATTCCGGCCGTGCAGCGGATTGATGAAATCATTGAGTTCGCAAAACTTGCCGAAGAGGCCGGGGTTGATTTTTTCAGCGTCGGCGAAAGCCATCAGGAATATTTTACGACGCAGGCACACACCGTTGTCTTGGCGGCGATTGCGCAGGCGACGAAAAAAATTAAAATTGGCAGTGCCTCAACGATTATCAGCACACTGGACCCGGTGCGCGTATACGAAGATTTTGCGACGATCGACCTCATTTCAAAAGGGCGCACCGAGATTGTGGCCGGACGGGCGTCAAGGGTCGGCGTGTTTGAACTGCTCGGCTATGACATCCGCGATTATGAAGAATTATTTGAAGAAAAGTTTGAACTGTTGCTGAAGATCAACGAAGAAGAAATCGTCAATTGGAGCGGGCAGTACCGTGCGCCGTTGAAAAATGCAAAAGTGCTGCCGCGCCCGTATCATGGCTGGCTCCCAATATGGCGTGCAGTTGGCGGGTCTCCTGCGAGCGCCATTAAAGCGGGATTTGCAGGCGTTCCGATGTTCATTGCAATGCTCGGCGGACCGGCATCCAGTTTTAAAAGGTCGATTGATGCGTACCGCGAAGCTGCAAGGGAAAGAGGATTTGACCCCGCAACGTTGCCGGTTGCGACGGCCGGATTCTTTTATGCCGCAGAAACGACCCAGCAGGCACTGAAAGAGTATTACCCGCATATTCATGAAGGCATGAAGCTGACGAACGGCCGCGGTTTTCCAAAACAGCTGTTTGCACAAGGGGCGGATACGCGCGATGTGATGAATGTCGGTAGCCCGCAGCAAATTATCGAAAAAATTCTTTACCAGTATGAATTGTTTGGGCACCAGCGTTATATTGCACAAATGGATTTCGGCGGGGTGCCGTTTGATAAAATCAGGAAAAACATTGAAATCATTGCGACGGAAATTTTGCCTGCGGTGAGAAAATACACAGCAAAGAAATAGGGGGGAAACATACATGAAAATTGTTGTACTTTCGGGGTCAAGAGTCGGCTCGAAAACAAGGACGGCGATGAACTATGCTGTAAAAGTGATCCATGAAAAATATCCGGAAGCTGAAGCCACACTGCTTGACTTGGCCGAATACGACGTCCAGTTCAGCGACGGGCGCAACTATATGGAATATGAAGGGGATACGAAATATGTCGCACAGACGGTCATGGGAGCGGATGCCGTCATCATCGGCACACCGATTTTCCAGGCTTCGATCCCGGCGACGCTGAAAAATGTTTTTGATTTGCTGCCGGAAAAAGCGCTCCGCGATAAAGTTGCAAGCATCATCGTAACAGCCGGCTCGCCAAAACATTACTTGATTGCCGAACAGCAGATTAAGCCGATTTTGTCCTATATGAAAGCGCAGATTGTCCAGAGCTATGTTTTCATTGAAGAAAAGGATTTTTACCGGAAAGAAATTGTCAACGATGATATCCTGTTCCGCATCAACCGCCTTGTGGAAGATACCGTGATGCTGACGGAAACGTATGCAAAAATCCGCGAGGCGAAAGAAGCGGCGTACGGATTTTAAGCGGAGAACGGGCTCCGCTGTTTTTTTGCCTGCATCTGCCATCCGGGTTTTCTTGATTCTCCCCGAACAGGAAAGGTAAAATAGTAGATAACTAGAAACGGTACGGATTGGGAGGGGACGAGCTTGTCTTTTTCATTTATCCATACGGCTGATATTCATTTGGACAGCCCATTGGTCGGCCTGGAACAGTACGAGGGGGCGCCGGTTGAAAAAATACGAGGTGCGACGCGGGAAGCGTTTAAAAATTTAGTCGATACGGCGATCAAAAGGCATGTCGATTTTATTGTCATTGCCGGGGATTTGTATGACGGCGACTGGAAAGATTACAATACCGGTTTGTTTTTTACAAGCCAGATGGTCCGCCTGCAAAAAGAAGGGATCCGGGTATTCCTGATCCGTGGCAACCATGATGCGGCCAATATCATGACAAAAGTGCTGAAACTGCCGGATAATGTTTATGAGTTCCCGATAAAAGCGCCTGGTACAGTTACCCTTGACGAGCTTGGCGTTGCGATTCACGGGCAGGGTTTTGCCTCCCGAGCGGTGGGAGAGAATCTCGTTAAACTTTATCCGCCTAAAAAGGAAGGGTATTTTAACATCGGCATTTTACATACGAGTGCAACAGGTCGTGAAGGCCATGAAAATTATGCGCCATGCACGATTGAGGATATGAAAGAGAAGCAGTATGATTATTGGGCGCTCGGCCATATCCATTTGCGTGAACTGCTTCATCCGTATGATCCGGTCATTTTATTCCCGGGAAATATCCAGGGCCGGCATATCCGGGAGACGGGGGAAAAAGGCTGCACGTATGTGGAAGTGAAAGACGGCGCGATTGAAAAGATGGAGCAAATCCCGCTTGATGTGCTGAGATGGGAATTATGCGCGATTGATGCAGGCGGGATGGAGACGGTGGACGAGTTGTTGGATGCGGCCCGCGAAGCGCTTGAAAGAAAATACGAGGAAGCGGACGGCCGCTATTTGGCGGTACGGTTTAAATTTTTTGGCGCAACGAAAATACATAGGGAACTGATTGCGAAAAAAGACCTGGTTTTGAATCAATTGCGGTCGGTTTCGCTTGAGGCCGGATTCGGAGAGATTTGGGTCGAAAAGGTAAAAATCGAAACGGCCGGGCTGAACGATAGCGGGGCCTTCATTTCCGAACAGTCGCCGGTCGGAATGATTCTGAAGTTTATGCGTGAGGCGGCAGAAGATGAAGAAATGTTGCAGTCACTACTCGATGAGTTCCGGGATATCCGGCAGGCGATCCCGCATGAACTGAAAGAAGGGGAAGACGGATTTGACTTTTCCGATCCGGGTTTGATTAAAAAGCGGTTGAAAGATGTGGAAGATTTTATTCTCTATTCCTTAATGGAAACGGGGGTGGGAGCATAATGAGATTTGATTACCTGAATTTGCGTGCGTTCGGTCATTTTACTGATTACGAGCTTTTATTTGATCCGTCGAAAAATTTCCATATTCTCTACGGCCCGAATGAAGCGGGCAAAAGCACAACACTCCGCTCGATCACGCATTTTTTATACGGATTTCCGCAAAAAACGAATGATGCTTTTCTCCACGGCAATTCCAAATTAAGGATTGAAGGGCAGCTGCGCAACTCAAAAGGGGAAGCCGTCCAGTTTATCCGCAGGAAAGGGAGAAAAGATACGGTCCTTGATTTGGACGGCAATCCGATTCCTGAAAAAACAGTAGCCGCCTTTTTGCATGATATACCCGAATCCCAGTTTTTAAATATGTTCGCCCTTGACCATGTCCGGCTCCGCGAAGGCGGGGAAAGCCTTTTGCAAAGCGGCGGCAGCGCCGGGGAAAGTTTTTTCTCGGCCGCATCCGGCATCAATGTGTTGCGCAGCATTCTTGAAAATTTTGAAAAACAGGCCGGCGCACTTTATAAGAAAACGGGTTCCGTCCCTGAACTCAATAAGCTGCTGAAGCGGGAAAAGGAACTCACGAAAAAAATCAACGAACAACAGCTGAAAGTGCGGTCCTGGAATGATTTTGAAGAGCGCTATCGGGAAGCGGAAAAAGAAATCAACACGACCATTGAACGGATGAAAACTTTGCGCAGCAAAAAAGAACAATTGCAGCGGGTCAAATGGATCCTGCCGAAAATTGCGAAGCGTGAGGATCTGAAGCAAAAACTGGCAGCGCTCGGCACGGTTCCGGATTTGCCGGAAGACATTTCCGATGTCCGGATGGCTGCTGAAAATAAATGGAATGCGGCGAAGGCAAGCAAGGAAAAAATTGAGCAGCAGCTGGCTGAAATCGAGGCGGAAATCAAGCAAATTTCCATCCCCGAGAAGATTTTGGAACAGGCCGAAACGATTCATGCGTTGTACCGCGAAGTGCAGGCATATCAAAATCATGAAAAAGCTTTGCCGGAACTGGAGGGAAAAAAGCAGCAGTTGGAAGCCCAGTTGATTTCCGCCATGAAGGAGATTGACCCGGCCCGTGCGGCACTGGAAAATATTGATGATTACCGCCTAACGTCCGTCAAAAAAGAAATGATCCGCGGGCTCTGCAAGGAAAAGCCTTTGCTGGACCAGAAATATGAAACATTACAACGCGAGAGTGAAAAATCGGAAAAAGAATTGGCGCAAAAACTGGAGGAATTGGCTGCCATGCCGGATTTGCCGGGTGCCGGTGAATTGGAAGCCTTGCTGAACCAAGTCAATCGTGCAGGCAACCTGGAAGATGCGCTCAAGGAACTATACGCCGATTGCAGGCAAAAAGAACAGCAAATTGAAGAAGAAATCCGGCTGTTGCCGCTGTGGGACGGCGGGGCGGAAGAACTTGTCAAACTGCCGGTCCCTGTTCTAGCCGAAACGGTCAAGAGATTTGAAAAAGAAGAGGACGGATTGCGCCGGGAGCTTGAATTGGTGCAAAGTAAAATCAGGCAGCTGGAAGAGGAAATTGAAGCATCTGAAGAAAGGATCCGTAAGTTGGATTCGCTTGCTGAGATCCCTTCAGAGGAGAAATTACTGGCGGCCCGGGCAGTACGGGATACGGGCTGGCGGCTGATCCGCGCGAAACTGGAGACCGGGAAATGGAATGAAAGGCTGGAAGAGTATACAAAGGGGAAGCCGATTGAATCGCTTTACGAAACCCATGTCCGCGATGCCGACCGGATTGCCGACACGTTGAGGATGGAAGCGGAAAAAGTCGGGGAAAAGAACAAACTTTTAGCCGATATTGAAAAATGCCGGGAGAAAATAGACGCTTTAAAAGCTGAAAAAAGCCGGCTTGAGGAATCACTGCAAGCATGGAAAGCGGAATGGCACAAGCTTTGGGCGCCGGCGCAGATCACGCCGCTGTCACCCGCAGAAATGCGGGAATGGCTGCAAAAACATGCGCAAATTAAAGGTCTTGTACAGGAATATGAAAAAACGCTCGGAAAGATCCGCGAACTGGAAAATAGCCGCAACCGCAGCCGTAATGCGCTTTCCGCGGTTTTAAAGGCATTTACCGAAGTTTCAGAGTCGCAGCCGCTTGTGGAATTGGTCAGCCTCGCTGAAAAACAGTTGAAACAAATCCGCGGACACGCCTCGAAAAAAGATAGCCTGGAGGCTGCTATCCAAGGCTTAAAAGTAAAAGTGGAAGAGAATGCGGCTGAGAAAACGGATGTAGAGAAAAAACGCGCTGAATGGTTCGGGCAATGGGTGCGTGCCGTCGAAGGAACAGCCATTGCCAAAGATGCACCCCCGACTGTCGCCGAAACCTTGCTCGGCCAGTATGAAACATGTGCGCGGATTTATGACGCGTTCAAGCAGGCCGAAAAAGAACAGTTATCGATCAGTAAACAGATGGAGCTTTTTGAAGAAAAAGTGCAGCATATGTTGCAAGATGCGAATCTGGGTTTTAACGGTGAAAACGCCGGGATGGCTGTGGCCGAAATGTATAGGATTTTACAAAAAGCACAGCAGGACGAAGTGGAGTTGAAAAACTGCAAGCGCCAACTGGACAATTTGCTTCGGCAGAAAAAAGAAGAAGCAGACGCGATGGAAGAAGCTGCCGCTGTTTTGAAAGGTCTTTTCCATCAGGCCGGATGCGGTTCGATTGAAGAATTGAAGCAGATCGAAAAAACATTCCTGAAGAAAAAAGAATATGAAACAGGCATTCAGCAAATTGAAGCGGAAATATTGGATGCCGGCGGAGGGAGATCGCTGCAGGAATTGGTAGATGAAGCAGCCCGGATTGACACAGACCGTATTGACGCAGATCTGGATGAAACGGAACGCGAACTCGAACAGCTTGAGCTTGTCCGTTCCCAAGTCGAGCAGGAATATGGCGCGGTGAAAAAGGAATATGAAAAAAAAATCCAGGGGGCAAATCTTGCAACAGTCGAAGCCGAGCAGGAAAAGGAAAGCATACATGCGAAAATTGCAAGCTTAACAGAACAGTATATCCAGGTGAAACTTGCTTCCGCCCTGTTGCAAAAGGGAATTGAATTTTACCGGAGCCAAAACCAAAATCCGGTTTTAAGGCGTGCGAGTGAAATTTTTGCGCAATTAACGCTGCGTTCTTTTGCTGGCTTGACGGTCGATTATAATGAGCAGGACGAACCGGTATTGATGGGCGTCCGCGAAAACGGCGAAAAAGTGCCGGTTTCCGGGATGAGCGACGGGACGACGGATCAGCTTTATCTCTCGCTCCGCTTGGCCAGTATTGAAAAATTCGCTGCCGAAAATGAACCGCTGCCGTTTATTGTTGATGACATTCTCGTCCATTTCGACGACGAGCGTTCAAAAGAAACACTGAAAGTTTTACTCGAGCTCTCTGCCCATACGCAAATCATTTTCTTTACGCACCATGAGCGTCTTGTCGACATGATGAATGAAATCGCCCCGCAGGAAGCCGTCCAATTTTTGGCACTCCACGGGCGTGAAGCTGTTTTGCATTAATAAAGGGCAGCCCCAAAGTGGTTAGGGCAGCGTTTGTTAAACGACGGGAAAGGGAATTTTAGGTAAAATTTCAATTTTTATAGATTTAAAAGACAGTTCCCGGCCGAGATGGCTATAAGAGGCAGCCTTAAGGACAATTCATGGTAGAAAAGAAGCTAAATTGTTTTTACAGCGTGTCAAAAGGACATATTAAGGCAAAACATTCAGTAAATTGTCTTTTTCATGCTGTCTAAAAGGCATTTTGGGACTAAACTTTGAGATAAAACGGATCTTTACAAACATTTTTTCAAGAGAAAAGGGCCGCCCATGCCCATGTGGCAGCCCCTCCCAGGTTAAGAAACCGTTACCGGATATTTATAAAATCCTTCTCCGGTTTCTTTGCCGAGTTTGCCTTTATCGATATATTCCGTTTTGAACAAGTCTGCCATTTTTTTGTACAGCTCGTTTCCGGTTGCTTCCGCTTTTGCCAGTGTAATGTTGTAAGCGGTCGTGATGCCGACAACATCCAATATCTGAAACGGTCCGAGCGGGGCGCCGGTTGCGACTTTCCATGTCTTATCAATGGTTTCAACATCGGAAACGCCTTTCACCAAAAGCATTTGTGCGGCTTCCAAAAGTGGAACCAGCAAAGAGTTGAGAATATAGCCCGGTTGTTCTTTATACAAAGGCAGTGCCACCATGCCGATTGCTTTTGCAAACTCAATCACATTCTGGAACACTTTTTCATCCGTACCGGGGTGTTTCATAATTTCTGCCGTATTATTTTTCCAAATTTCATTGGCAAAGTGCAGCGCCAAAAATTTTTCCGGGCGGCCGGTCGCTTCCGCAAACTGGCTCGGCAGCAAGGTGGAAGAGTTTGTGGCAAATACGGTTTTTGCCGGCGCCACAGCCCCCAGCTTTTTATAAAAATCCGTCTTGATTTGGACAACTTCCGGAACCGCTTCAATTACAAGATCTGCATCTGCGACAGCGTGTGCCAGATCAGCACTGAACGAAATGCGGTTATAGGCCGCATTCACTTCCTGTTCCGTTGCCCCCAAGTCTTCCCGGTAACGTTCTTTTAATCCTGCAATTCTTTTTTTCGCACGTTCCACTGCCTCATCATTAATATCGTAAACGTTTACATTGAACCCCTTGAAAGCAGTTTGATAAGCAATCTGGCTTCCGAGTACACCACTACCTGCAACCGTGATATTTTGAAAATCCATATCCATTCTCCTCTTTCCAATTTTGTAACCCCTTATAAATGTATCATAGCACTGCAGTATCCGGGCGTCAAAGTTTCCAACCTTACAGTTTGGGTGAAGTGGGGGGCTTCCCGGGTAACAACCCCTTTTACCAGCGGGTTAAATTGACGGGGCTAACCCTCTCGTTTCAAGAGTTTTTATATTAGGCCAGCGCCAATAGTCGTAATCATTCTTTTTTAATATTGATGGCTGCATTATACACGTTCTGCATGGAACGGATATAGCATTGTACAAAGCAAAAAATCAATCAAGGAACAGGGCAGTGTTATAGAGGGATTTTCACTTTTGTTCCGGGCCAGTTCCCATGCGGTTTGCTATTCACAAAATCGTAGAAACTTCGCTAGGCGAAAAACTTTACTCTTCTTATACGGGTGTTATAATATGTTTTGCATTCAAAAGAGCGTTTCATAAAAATATTCCACCAATAAGAAGAGAGGTTTCATGGAGATAAAAGCTGTTAAACTGAAACAGAAGTCTGCTTTTTTACTCAATAGATATTTAACCGGTGATTCGATCGAGTATCGGGAAGTCATTGCGATTATTATTCCAATTTTGGTTGACCAGGCGTTTTTGATCTTAATGAGTTTTTTAAACACGGCGATGATCAGCTCAGCCGGGGTCAGTGCTGTCAGTGCCGTCAATATGGTGGATTCGCTGAATATTTTTCTTGTGAACGTATTTATTGCAGTGGCGACAGGGGGCACGGTCATTGTTGCCCAGTACAAAGGCGCCGGCAATAAAGAGATGGTATCGAAAACAGCGACACAGGCGATTTCCGCCGTCACCATTTTTTCCGTGCTGATCGCCGCACTTGTCATTGTGTTTAACACGCCGACTTTAAATTTATTGTTTGGAAAAGCGGAAGCTGATGTTTTCCATAATGCGAAAATCTATTTGATCGGCAGCTGCCTGTCTTATCCTTTTATCGCAATTTTTCAGGCGGTATTGGGCGGATTGCGCGGCGTTGGGGAAACAAAGCCCTGCCTTGGTTTGTCACTGCTTTTGAATTTAACGAACACGGTCCTGAACGTGCTGTTTATTACGATTTTTAAAATGGGCGTCATCGGCCTTGTCATGTCCATTCTGCTCGCAAGGATTTTGGGCATGGTGGCATCCATTGTATATGTAATCAAATACAATGCGTCGGTCCGCTTTAAAATAAAAAATGCCTTGCAACTTGATTTTTCGATATTAAAGAAAGTCATGTTTATCGGCATTCCGTTTGCGGCGGAACAGATCTTTTTTAATGGTGGAAAGCTGTTGACGCAAACATTTATTGTGCAGCTCGGGACGCTGGCACTGACGGAAAATGCGATCGGAAGCTCGATTACACTGCTATTCCAGATCGGCCCGAACGCGTTGAGCATTGCGATCGTAACAATTGTCGGCCAGTGCATGGGGCGGAGAAATATTGGCGATGCGCGGAAATTTACGAAATCGTTTATTGCCCTTTCCTCGCTTCTTTATATAGTGACATCCGCCATTTTATTGCCGTTTTTCCCGGTCATGATGAAACTGTTTAATCCGCCTGATGAGATCATCCCAACGATTTTTGCGATTGTCCTTATTTCAGCGGTTGGACAGCCGCTTTTGTGGCCGCAAAGTTTTATCATGCCGGCGGCGCTCAGGGCGGCGGGAGATTCCACTTTTACTTCGGTTGCCTCACTTTTATCCATGTGGCTGCTGCGGGTTGTGCTCGGCTATATTTTGGGGATAACGTTCGGGCTTGGCATCATCGGCGTCTGGGTGGCGATGATCACCGAATGGGGCGTCCGCGGCCTGATCTTTACCGGGCGTTTCAAAGGCACCAAATGGTATGCGCATAAGCTGGTGTGAGATGATAGGCGTTTCATAAATAAGTCAGATGTGGCTGTCTCTTTGGGGCAGCCTTATTTTTGTTGCTATTCTGGATAATGAAAGAACTGTGTTGGGATATTGAAATCATTAACAATGATGTCACATCACTTTTAAAAGAACCATGCAATACTGTTTTGAAAAATTGTTGGAGTTACAAGCCGGGATACCATACTCCCGGCTCAATGCATGATTGGGGTTCTTTGTTTCTCTTTGACAACTGCATCTTGCGCCACTTTGAGTTTTTTTCTGTATTCCACATAACGGATCCGGCAGCCGGGCCCGATTTCGATGTTTTCGCCGCGGACCGTATCGGCTTCCGTGTTTTCCAGATAAATGTCGTCCCCTTCAATGGCAGCTGCCTGCAGAAGTACGTGTTTTTTATGGAAACGGAGCATGTCGGTTATGCCATTTTGCGTCCGGACCGTGATTTTTTTTCCGCCGATTTCGCCCGCGCGGCTTGGTTTATACCTTAAGGTAATGTTTATTTCTTCAGCATTTAAGAGGCCGCCAATCTGGAACTGGCCTTTCGAAATAAATGTTTCGGCTTCGACGTCTTCCTTTACAGCGAGAAGACCTTTAATTTCTGCTTTGTCCCCGCTGTATTTTCCGCCGACTTCCAGCAACCCGCGCACAATGCTGCTGCGGATTTCTGCGTCGCCTCCGATTTGGCAGGTGCCGAAAATACTTGCTTTATCCGTTCGCAGGGCGCCGTTCATAACCGCTTCTCCAAAAACAGATACACTTTCCGCTTTCGTATCACCGTGCACTTTGCTTTCGCCGCGTATGGAAAAATGCCGGCAGTCGAGGGGATCGGCAATTTCCGCTTCCCCGTTCACCTTCACATTCCCGTACGCCCCGCCGCCGTAAGAACCCGAGCCATTTATGGTCAAATGATTTCTTTCTTCCATGATCTTCACGACTCCTTTTAAATTTTCCTGTATTCTCTCACTGTTGCTGAATCATCTTTTTCAAAACGATGGGTGTATTCCACCAGATCGATCTCACATTTTTTTCCAATCGTAACATTCCGCCCTCGGACCACTTTTGCACGGGTGATTTCCAAATTGATGTCATCCCCTTCGATGCTATCTGCAAAGAGTAACGTAGCAAGGAAGGGCTTGAGCCAGTTTGAAAAGGTTGCATCTTTTTTTACGGTAATGCGCTGTCCGCCGATTTCGCGGATGGAACTGCGCCCGTAAGGTTCAATAAAAATATGTTCGGCATTCAGCTCTCCATCGATTTTAACCGGGCCGCGGACCCGGACTTCTTCTGCTTCACAATTTCCTGCAATACTCGCGCGCCCTTCAAGATTCACTTCAGCAGCTTGTATATTGCCGCCGAATTTCCCGCTTCCTGACACTTGAAGCTTAGCGGCTGCAACATCTTTCAAAACTTTAGCGATGCCTTCAACTGTAATGTTTTCTCCGCTTATGCTGCCTTCGAAGGTCGCTGTGCCGTTGACCTCGACCGTTTGTGAAACAATGTTACCTTTGAACGTGGCGATGCCATTCGATTCCAGTTTTTCACATTTGACATCTCCGTTCACAGTGCTTTTTCCGTTTAACGAAACATCTTGAAAAGATCCGCCATTGGAGGAACCGATACCGTTGATAACAAGATTTCCTTTTTTTAATTCATTCATTTTCTTCGCCACCTTTTACATCAATTTCATTTTCAATTCATCGGCCAGCTGCATGAGATCGACTTTTGCAATGATTTTCGTCTCTTTTTCAAATAGAATATTTTCCGCTTTTTTTAACAAAAAACAGGAGGATACGCCGAATTTCCGGATGAGCCAAATTTGAGAATGATCTACGGAAAAAGACTCTGCGGTATTGTGCAGCAGCTGCAGCAACATTTTCCCTTCTTCAATCGAAATTTCCCCAGAGTGCAAAAGCTTTTCCAGCATATAAATGGCAAGGACATCTTCAAAGGGGAATACCTGATCCTTTGTTTGTGCCTGTTCCAAGAAAAAGTTCAGGACAAATTCAGAAGCAATGCCGTGCTTTAGGATTTCTTCTTTGCTGATCAGTTTTCCGCTGCTCGGTGAAAACATTTCGGCGAGTTCATCCAACGAGAGATTTTCTTTCATCGCCTGGATTTTTTCGATACGTTCCAGGATGCGTTCGCGTGGAAAGAAGGTTTCCTGCCCGGTAAAAGTGGATTTGCGGATAAACCAATCTTCTGGTATCAGGTTCTTTCTTTTCCAGCGGTACAACTGGCCGTAGGAAATCCCGGTCTGTTCAAGCAAATCTTTTTTGGAGATCAAATCTGCATCCATTTTTTCCACTCCTTTTGCTGTTATCAATATAACATAACACTGTTACGTTGTAAACAAAATTTTAAGAGAACATAAATTTAGAAAATTTGATCATAAAGCGGAATGGTTGTGATATAGTTAAATCATCATACATAAAAAGCTAAGGAGAGAAGAACATGATCGCAGGAGAATATAAACAAATGCTCGGGCAGAAATCGGTCATCAGGGAAATTGCAGAATACGGTGCGGTAAGAGCAAAAGAAATCGGTTCTGAAAATGTGTTTGACTACAGCCTCGGCAATCCCTCTGTTCCAGTGCCGCAGGCGTTTACCGACAAACTCGTTGAACTGGCGCAAAGCCCAAACCCTGCGGCCGTTCACGGATATAGCCCAAGCCTTGGGATTGATTCGGTACGCGAAAAAATTGCGGCTTCATTAGAAAGACGTTTTGGGATTGCCTACAGGAGAGAACATATTTTTATGACAACCGGTGCTGCCGGCGCAATTGCCCATGCTTTAAGGGCCGTCACCGTGCCGGGAGACGAAGTGCTTACCTTTGCGCCGTATTTTCCGGAATATGTGCCGTACGTGAATAAAACGGGCGCCGTGTTAAGAGTTGTCCCTGCCGATACGGAAAATTTTCAAATCAATTTTTCGGAATTTAAAAAAATGCTGACGGCAAAAACATCGGCCGTTTTGATCAATACGCCGAATAATCCGTCGGGTGCGGTATACTCCGAAGATACAATCAGGAAACTGGCAGAGATTTTACAGGAAAAAGAGCGGGAATTCGGGCATGAAATTTATCTCATTTCTGATGAACCGTACAGGGAAATTGTTTTTCAAGGCGTGAACGCTCCGTATGTTGCGAAATATCATCCGAATTCGATTACCTGTTATTCTTTCAGCAAGTCGTTATCGCTTCCGGGTGAGCGGATCGGCTATATTGCCGTCAACCCGGCATGCCCGGACGCGGAGCTGATTGTCAACATGTGCGGCCAGATTTCAAGGGGGATCGGACATAATTGCCCGCCATCTATCATCCAGCTTGCCGTCGCTGAAGTCGTGGATATGACGGCGGATTTATCCGTTTACGAGACAAATATGAATATTTTATATGACGCCTTAACGGATATGGGTTTTTCTGTTGTGAAGCCGGGTGGCACGTTTTACATGTTCCCGAAAGCGTTGGAGAAAGACGCCGTGGCATTTTGTAAAAAGGCTTTGGATTACGATTTGCTGCTTGTCCCATCAGACACTTTCGGCTGTCCGGGCTATTTCCGGATCGCCTACTGCATCCCGACGGAAAAAGTACAGCGGTCGTTGGAGGCGTTCCGGAAGTTGGCGGATGCATATAAATAAGGAGTGGAAAAAGGGGCTGTTCAGGTTTGGGGCAGTCCTTTTTCTTCTAAACTTTATAGAGGAGCTGAAGGCTAAAAGTTTGATTCGATTTTCAATCGGATCTGGCGAAAATAAAGGTCATCCATTTCCTTTTCACGGGACACAGTTGTGAGGATCTGCAGGCTGTTATTGGCCCGCGGCGTTTTGACATATGATAGCTCTTCAGCGATCTGGAGCCTTTTTTCTTGTCGCATCAAGAAAGGGTCGGATCCTCGTTCAGGACCCGGGACACAGTCACGGGGGTTACACCCTCCAGCTCGGCAACATTGCGAATACTGGCCATCGTCTAGCGTTCATTACTGGTTTTGATTACTCAGGCGTTGGCAATCCATCTCGAATAAGCGGAAAATTTGCATTATCGGTCCGGAATTGTATAATGGCAATTGTCAAATATGTGCACTGGTGGAATTTTTGCTATGTTCATACTTTCACAATGGAGCTGATCTTTTATGCGGGAATCGATTTCAAAAGAAAATATTAGGGAAAGAGTGCGCGACATTGTGTTGAATGATCTCGACGAGGATCCTTCCCAGATACGGGATGACAGCCTGTTTGTGGACGACCTCGGCGCGGATTGGATTGACTTGACTGAAATGGCCGTGGAATTTTCGGATGAATTCGATCTCGATATACAGGAAGAAGATCTCAACAAGCTGGTTTCCATTGAAAAAACGGTGGATTATATTTATGAAAAGATGCAAAAAGGGCGTTGATTTTCCTGTGCTTGTGCTGCAACCTGTGGAGAAAAACAAGCTTCACGGGTTTTGTTTTGCAATAGGGCGGTTTTGTTAAATACTGTTAGCATGCGCCATTTGCAAATCGTCCGTTATCCATTATACTAATACAGGTATACAGAGCGAAACTTTACCATGGCTTGGCTGTGTTAATATACATGATTGATTGAAAGGAGAGATCGGATTGGCCATTATGCAAGGTGAAACTTTGGTGACGGAAATCCGCCAATTGGATCAAAAAGGTTCCGGGCTGGCCGTTGTCTGGCGCGAGAATGAGCTTGGAACCCCGAAAAAGTTAAAATTGACTATTCCGCGGACACTTCCGGGCGAAAAAGTGCGCGTGGCGGTGGACCGGCCGGAAAAAAGGCGGACAAAAGCAATCCCGGAAGAAATTTTGGAAGCCCATCCGGAAAGAATTTTGCCGCCATGCCCGCATTTTGAGCGTTGCGGCGGATGCGTTTGGCAGCACTGGGCATACGAGGGGCAGCTAAAACAGAAAACCGCCCATGTGAAAGAAGCAATTGCCGCGCAGGGCTTTGACCCGGCGCTTGTCCGTGATACGATCAGAATGGACGAGCCATGGCATTACCGCAATAAAATGGAATTTACATTTGCGCCGGACGGTTCGCTCGGACTCCATGAGCAGGGTAACTTCCGGAAAATCATCCCGCTTGAAACCTGCCTGATCGCCGGCAAAGAAATGGTGGAGGGCGCAATGGAAGTGGCCGCCTGGGTGAAAGAGCGGGGCTTAAAAGGCTACGACAAAGATAAGCACGAAGGATTGCTGCGCCATTTGATGGTGCGCCAGTCATTTGCGACAGGCGAAATGATGCTTGCCCTGTTTGCGACGGAAGCGCCGGATGGGGATCTGGAAGAAGCGGCCCGTGATTTATCGGAGCGGATCGGCCGCAAGTTCCCGCAGGTGAAAAGTTTGCTATGGCTTGAAAACACGCAGTGGGCCGACCGCACGCAGGCGGAAAAAACGCATGTCCTGTCCGGCCGCGATTTTATTTACGATGAAATGAGTGGCTACGGCTACCGGCTCTGGTTTGACACGTTCTTCCAAACAAATCCGGTTCAAGCCCAGAAACTCGTAGATCTTGCGATTGAAATGGGTCAGCCGAAGAAAACGGAAAAAATGATCGACCTGTTCTGCGGCGTCGGCACCTTCTCATTGCCGTTTGCCGACCGGGTCGGGGAACTCGCCGGGATTGAAATTGTAGAGACATCGATCGAGTCCGCAAAGCGGAATGCCAAAGACAACGGCATTTCGAATACGTACTTTCTCGCCAAAGATGCGCGCAAAGGCATCGATGAGGTTTTGGAAAGCTTCGGCAAACCGGAACTGCTGCTCCTCGACCCGCCGCGCTCCGGAGCCGGCGGCAAAGTGATGCGGAAAATCGGTCGCGCCAGACCCCAGCGGATCGTCTACGTTTCCTGCAACCCGGACACATTTGCAACGGATATAAAGGAACTCGAACCGTTCGGCTACAAGCTCACCGCCGTGCAGCCGGTGGATCTGTTCCCGCACACGACACACGTTGAGTGCGTTTCGCAGATAGTTTTAAAATGAAAAAATGAGGCAAGATAAGGTTTCTCTCTTGCCTCTATTCAATTTTTGGTGTGGTAAACCGGTAATGAATTATTGGTGTACCGTCCTCTTTTACCTCGATTCGATTAATCAGTCGATGGAGAATATCCTCGGTTAATTCATCGAAATTTAGGAATTGAAGTAATTCCTTTTTGAGCTTTTCAATCGTTTCGATTACATCCTCGCTTTCCATCAATGAAAGAAGTTCATTTTTCTGTTCCATTAATTCAGTTAAATCCTTGTTCGTTGCTTCAATACTCTCTTGATATTCTTCATTGGTAATGATTCCGTCAGCTAACAGGTTGATGAATTTCCTTTTTCGATTTTTTAAAACATCCATCTGTTTGTTAATCTTATTGATTTTCTTTTGAGAATCCGATTTTGTACTTTTCGATTTTCTCTCCATCTTCTTTATATATTGCTCTTTGTCAATTTGATGAATTAAGGATTTTATGTCATTTAGAATTGTTTCTTTTAAAAAATCCTCTTTTATTGTGTGGGCGGTACAAGCTTTTTTTCCATGACGCGCATAAGCCCCACAAATGTATCCGTCTCGATTGCTTCGGAACCACATACCTGTACCACAATCGGCACAAAAGAGGACATTAGTAAAAAGATGTATCTTGGGTGCTGTAATATATTTTCTTCTCTGCTCTAATTGATTTTGGACAGCATCAAACGTTTCCCTAGATATAATTGGCTCATGTGCATTTTTGATAATAAATTGTTCTTCTTTAGGAACGTTTTTTCTTCTTTTACTTGTTACACTTACTGTCGTTGTTCTTCCTTGAACAAGATCCCCAACGTAATGGGGATTTGTTAAGATGCATCTAATGGTAGAATCATGCCACTTATCTCCTGCGTTTGCTTTTCCAGCTATTTGAGCAGGAGTAGGAATTTCCTCGTTATATAGCCGTCTTGCAATACTTTGTCGTCCGTTTCCTTCCAAATATTCTTTGAAAATTCGTTTAACAATCTTTGGTGTCTCATCATTACGGATATACAGTTTTCCATCTCTTACTTCATAACCATATGGAGGGTTTGATCCTTTAAAAAGTCCACTTTTTGCACGAGTTTTTAATGTCTCTTTCACACGATTACTCGTGTTTTGAGATTCTTGTTCATACATCCATGCGTAAAGGCCAAACATATGAGTGTTCCCTGTTAATGTATTGATCGCATTATCTAATGTAATAATGTGAATCCCTTGGTTTTCACATAAGTTTTTGATTTTATAGGATAACTCTCCATTGCGGGCAAGACGTGATAACTCTTTGGCAAGAATGATATCGAACTTCTTATCCTGAGCATCTTCAATAAGTTTTTGAAGTTCTTCTCTTTTTGCTGTCGTCCCGCTCTCAACGTCAATATAAAATTTGTAAATATCCCAACCTTTTTCCGCTATATAATTATAAAACAGTTCTTGCTGATATTTTAAGGAATCTTTTTGTTCTTCTTTATCGGTAGAAACACGAACATATACTGCACATCTCATTTTGAATCATACTCCTTCTCGTCTTTTTGAGAT